>QWCH01000350.1_pt1 | contig 143837 bp, 100 predicted proteins | sample 1972671 | NCBI WGS metagenome assembly QWCH01 (sample SAMN09866713, study PRJNA288562) | Human gut metagenome isolate term3_stool, whole genome shotgun sequencing... | isolation source: gut | host: Homo sapiens | place: USA: California
GTTGGATTCGGTGGTACTGCTAACATGTTCGGTAAGAACTATTTGAACCGAGTAGTAATTCTGGAATAAGATATAGGGACAAAGAGTTGTAAACTCTAATCGAAGAGAGGGCGGCTAACTGATGTTAGCCGCCCTCTTCATTTTATACTGAAATAATATTTTAATATACCAGTTTCACATTATCGATCCAGAGTGAATTACCGGGAGAACCTATGTATGCTCCTCCATGGCTGGAAGTAAACTGCAATAATAAATGTGTAGGAGCATCTTCTTCTGTTCCCCATGCTACTTCTTTGACCGGAACACTTTCACCTTTACTGTTAATAGCGTAACGTTCTTCTACCTGCAAACGCATCATGTGGGGCTTATAAGCAGGATCACCGGTGATATCTCCATACATGATTGAATAAGTGGCATTATTATGCCAATCAGTGGTATTATAGTAACGAACCACCATAGTCCCTACCCGCTTAGCAAAAATATTGCCATCCTTGTCTTCCCAACGCTTCTGCAAAAACAAATTCACCTCCGGGAAGTCTTTACCTTCTACGTCCGTTATCCGGCTGAAACCGGTAGCACGAATACGCTTTTCCCTATCAGACATATTAACTTTATAGTCAAACTGCACAGCGATAGGTTTCTTGGTAAAGGGAATACCGGAATTCAGCATCTTTTGCGGATTCTTTGTGCCCTTAATCGGCTCATGCACTTCCCCCAAAAACATAGAACCTGCGGCAAGTACTGTGATATCAACAATACCCAATACTTTTACGCTTTCCATACGGGTATCCATACGGGCACAGTAGCCATCGCCACGCTTCTCGGGAAACACTGAAGTATTGGTTTTAGTAATACCCGCCACGCGCGCCATCACATTCGAAGTAGCCCATGGCGAACCACCCATGTTCTTATAGGCCTTATTCTCACGAATAGTCGCAGTCGGTCCAATAGCATATACATTCTTCAACGCACCACCGATAATGCCCGACTCTTTAATCTGACGGTCTATCCATTGATCCATGTCTCCGAACGGAATCATTTCCACAGTATGCTGTTGCTGCTGTGCAAGTGCCGTTCCGCAACATAAAAAAGCGGATAGCAAGCCGTACATACAAATTTTCTTCTGCATCATCTCATTAGCTTTTTTTTAATTAAAGTTCATATTTCCACTGCTCCAATGCAAAGTTCCAGTTATCCTGAACCAATTGCACGGTGCGATCATCATATTTATATTTATTCTTCTTATATCCCTTCTTTCCACCTACATACTTTTCTATATCATTGCGTGCTTCAGCAAATCCGGGAATAGACAAGCCACGATAAATCTGCTCAGTCATCCCCATAGCATCCGCTTCGAAGTCTTCGAACTTTACTTCCATCAGATTACCGGCAGGAATACAAGATTTATCAGCCTCGTATTTATGATACAGTTTGGCATAAATAGAAAGAATATTCTTTTCAATTTCGTCATTACTGATATCCTGCAACTTCAACGGCTGGATTGTATTCGTGAAGAAACTTCGGGTACTCTCGAACACCGTATAAGGATTACGCATCAGATAGATAAATTTAGCATTAGGGAACATTTTGACCAGTTCTTTCACACGTCCCGTATGGGGTGGATTCTTACTCAAGAACTGTGTTCCGTTAGTATTCCACAATGATATCTTAATCAGCTTGATAAACACTTCTTCAAAAACCTTCAGTTCCTTTTCCGATATATCATCGAACAGCAAATATTTATCTGCATATTCCTGCTGATACTTTGGGAGAAACCAAAAGTTATAATAGGTATAAGGCATCATATTGGCAAGTGCAAACTCTTCTTCCTGTGGCAGATCTACAGCAAGTTCCATGTTATCTGTAGGACGCTTATCAGGCATCAGCCAGCTCATGTTCTTCTTGAAGAAAGGCTGTCCCCACATCATCAGATGCGGAAATACAGTTTGGTAAGTAGTATTATAGCCAAAATGCTTGTCACATGAGAAGACATTATGCACAAAGGTCGTCCCACTGCGCCAATGGCCAAGAATGAATACCGGATCATGCTCTAACGGTTGGGATGCCAACCGTTTCTCATAACGTCCGTTCTGCAAAGGAGCCAGTGTAGAAAGTAGACGACATACCGCCTTAGTCAAACGATATTTGCCTTTGTATGCCGCATCAATTTCCCGCCCTTTCGTAATAGCATTAAATGTTTTCCAATCGGCTCCCACCAAAGTATTTATAGGGAGTTTGTTAAATTCCAGTAAACCCATAATTATGGTACATTATTTGATTATTTTCACTTCAATACCTTGGCGCTTCAAATCTTTCACCGCTTTTTCTATAGCTTCATAGTGCTCGGGAGCAATACCTAACTTCGGTAAGTTCAAAACCGGAAGATCTTCAGAAAGATGCATATCCTTATCCTCTACCCTATCGATAATCATACCGACAGCACTGGTATTATTGGTAATCGGATCAATCAGAATGAATGCACCTGTTGCCTTATTTTTTTGATAAGGATCAAAGAATAATTCCTTGGCAGTAGTAAGAACAACACGAGCTATCTGATTTAACTGCATAGGCAGATCATCAGGCGTCAATCGTCCATTATCAACGGACAACTGATCCATCGTATTAACATCTACTTTATATTTAATGTTACTGATACGTGAACGACTCAAATTAGTAGTCTGCTTGATGAAGAAGGATTTATTGAGATCCATCGGCTCTTCATCCATCCACACCAGCATGGCCTCAAAATTGCGATCTACAACCGGTAAATTATCAGGATGTACCAACATCTCTCCTCTCGATACGTCAATCTCATCTTCCAGCGTTAAAGTTACAGATTGAGGCGGAAAAGCATAATCCAGTTCGCCGTCATACGTAACAATGCTCTTGACACGTGATTTTTTGCCTGAAGGTAACGCTATCACTTCATCCCCTTTACGTACTACCCCTGATGCAACTTTACCGCAAAAACCACGGAAATCAAGATTAGGGCGCAATACATACTGTACCGGGAAACGGAAGTCCGACAGGTTATGATCGTTATCAATATGGACAGTCTCCAAGAAATCGAGCAAAGAAATGCCATTGTACCATGGAGTGCGTTCAGACCTCTCCACTACATTATCGCCATCCAAAGCGGAGAGCGGAATACAAGTCACATCAGGAATACCCAATGGTGCAATAAACTGTTTATACTCTTTAACGATTTCATTAAAGCGCTCCTCAGAGAAGCCTACCAAGTCCATTTTATTAACAGCAAGCACCACGTGCTTAATGCCCAGCAAAGACACCAGAAAAGAATGACGACGCGTCTGTGTAATGACACCGGTACGGGCATCTACAAGAATGATAGCCAGATTAGCCGTTGAACCGCCGGTAATCATATTACGCGTATATTGCTCGTGCCCCGGAGTATCAGCAATGATGAATTTACGATTATTAGTAGAGAAATATCGATATGCCACATCAATCGTAATACCTTGTTCACGTTCTGCTTTCAGACCATCCAGCAGCAATGCGTAATCAATGTGATCACCGGCATTTCCCATACGCTTACTATCACGTTCCAATGCATCTAACTGGTCTTCATACAATTTCTTGCTATCAAACAACAAACGCCCGATCAACGTAGATTTTCCATCATCCACCGAACCGGCAGTCAGAAAGCGGAGTAAGTCTTTCTGTTCGTCTTTATCCAGAAACTCCTTGATATTTAGTTTAGAGTTATTCTCCATCACTTTTTACTTTTTAATTGTCACCTTTATCTTCTTAAACCTAAGCATTAAAGTTCTAAAGGTCAGGTTTAAGATTTCAATCCTCAGGTTTTAATTTTTAATTCTTAATTCTTAAAAGTATCCCTCACGCTTTTTCTGCTCCATACTGGCATCCTGATCAAAGTCGATTACACGGGTGGTACGCTCACTCTTGGTGGTAGTCATCATCTCCTCTACAATTGTCTCAATCGTATCCGCATTGCTCTCTACCGCACCGGTCAACGGCCAACAACCCAACGTACGGAAACGTACCATTTTCATCTTTATCTGATCACGATATTTTTCAGGCAGGCGGTCATCATCTGCCATAATCAAATTACCATCAATTTCTACGCACGGACGCTCCTTGGCATAATACAACGGAACAATAGGAATATTTTCCAAACGAATGTATTGCCAGATATCCAGCTCCGTCCAGTTACTCAACGGGAACACACGAATGCTTTCTCCCTTATGCACACGGGCATTGTAGATATCCCACAATTCCGGACGCTGGTTCTTCGGGTCCCATTGGTGGAACTTATCACGAAAAGAAAAAATACGTTCTTTCGCACGTGATTTCTCTTCGTCACGACGAGCACCCCCAAAAGCTGCGTCAAATTTATATTTATCCAAAGCACTCAGAAGAGCCTTAGTTTTCATCAAGTCTGTGTGTACTTTACTTCCATGAGTAAACGGTCCTACACCTGCATGAAAAGCCTCCATATTACTTTCTACTATCAGATTCCAGCCATGTTTTTTGGCATACTCATCGCGGAATTGAATCATTTCCTTAAATTTCCACTTCGAATCGATATGCATCAACGGGAAGGGTACTTTACCCGGATAAAAGGCTTTTTCGGCAAGGCGAACCATTACCGAAGAGTCTTTCCCAATACTATAAAGCATCACCGGATTTTCAAATTCCGCTGCCACTTCACGGATGATATGAATAGACTCTGCTTCGAGTTCTTTCAGATGGCTCAATTTATATTCTTCCATTTTTTATATAATCACTTTTTAATCTGTATTTTCGGTAAAATGAGGTCGAGCAGTTGGTTGACTGACTCTTCCAGACTGAGTTTTGAGGTATCTAACGTCAATGCCGGATGAAGGGGTGCTTCAAACGGAGCGGAAATCCCCGTAAAATTTTTAATCTCTCCCCGGCGTGCCTTTGCGTACAGCCCCTTTACATCCCTACGCTCACACTCAGTCAAAGGGGTACTTACGTACACTTCATAGAAGTCCTCCTGCCCGATGATATTAGCCGCCATTTCTCGGATATCATTGTTAGGACTGATAAAAGCAGCAATAGTTATAATGCCTGAATCAATAAAAAGTTTGGAAACTTCTGCAATACGGCGGATATTTTCTACACGATCAGCTTCAGTAAAGCCCAAATTATTATTGATACCACTACGGATATTATCCCCGTCCAGAATGCGGCAAAGTAAACCTCGCTTATGCAATTCGCGCTCCAGAGCAATAGCTATCGTACTTTTACCGGAACCGCTCAATCCGGTAAACCATATCATCACACTATGCTGACCGAGAAGTTCTTCTTTATCCTCTCTTGACAACATCCTATCAAAAATCGGATATATATTATTGTCTGTCATAATCTAATTATTAAAAGGGCCAAATTAATGGAATAAGGAATATGGATATCAAGAAAGCTATAATATTCAGCGGCAATCCGATACGGACAAAATCAGTGAACTTATAGTTTCCAATACCTTGCACAATCAAATTTGTCTGATAACCGATAGGTGTAGAGAAACTGGCAGAGGCAGCCATACAGATCACTACAAAGAAAGGCATAGGGCTGACACCCATCTGCGAAGAAATGGAGAGCGCCAATGGGAAAGCTAATGCAGCAGCGGCATTATTGGTTATCAATTCGGTAAACAAGTTCGTAATGATAAATACAGCTGCCAGTAACACCTGAGGACCGTAATGTTCAGTCATACCAATGATATAACTTGCCACGACATCTGCCACACCGGAATTAACCATTGCTTTACTGATAGCAAAAGCACACGCAATTGTTATCAGAATATCCCATGAAATGTATTTAGTGTACTTACGGGCCGGAAAAATTTTAGTCCATGCCATAATGATAGTAGTCACAGAAACAAAGAAAAACATATCCAACTTGATATTCGGGAATGCCTCTTTCACAACCGGCAGCTCGCCTACCGTAGCCCCGGTAATCATCAATATCAGTAATAAAAGGGCAAACCAACGTTTCCCCTTTCCGGGAACCGGTTCGTTATCTTTGCCATTGGCCAACAAAACGAACACGGAAGACTCTCCCCAAGTTTGAACAAAAGAATCATCCGCCATCACCACTAATGTATCACCCTCACGCAAAACCTCATTATCCAGATTCGCAGTAATACTTTGTCCGCTCCGCTTTATTTCCTTAACAGCTGCTCCATAGTGACGCTGAAAATTAAACTCTCCCAACTTCTTGTTAATACCAGGAAAACGAGGACCAAGTACAGCCTCAACCCGATGCAAACCAACATCTTCTTCCGGTTCGTCATCTTGCTTCACAGCATCCGTACGCACATCCGGCAAGAGTTTAGAAGAAAATAGAAATAAATAAATAATTCCTGCTATAGCTATGAAAATACCCACTTTGCCTAACTCAAACATAGTAAATCCTTCATAACCTGCCTCTAATATCATGCCGTGTACTACCAGGTTAGTAGAAGTTCCGATAAGAGTACATATACCTCCCAAAATAGTCACATAAGAAAGAGGTATCAAAAACTTGGTAGCAGGCAATTTTACCGACTCTGCCCAACGCTTGATTATCGGAGCAAATATTACAACAACAGGGGTATTATTAAGAAAAGCAGAAATAAAAGAGATAGTGGGAAGCATACGAAATTGGGCTTTAAACACAGTCGTCTTGCCCTGAGGAAGCAACTTTTTGATAACCTGTCCCAATGCTCCGGACTGACGAATACCCTCACTGACCAAAAATAGCATAGCTACGGTAATCATTCCTTTATTACTAAAACCTTCCAGCATCTCTTTGGGTGTCAGGATGCCAGCACATAAGAACAAAACCACAACGGAAAATAGCACCATGCCGGGACGCATTTTATCCAATGCCAATGCCACCACCATGCCCAAAAGTGCCAATAGCACAAATATTATCTCAAATGTCATACATTATACTGTATCTTGTTACTATTTCATTTGCTTAGGTTCCACCACAAACCACGGATTCAGTAAATTCTCTTTATTGTAACAAAGCGGCTCTTCTTTTCCAGCCTGATAAACTTCCAATCCGGCAGCACGTGCTATAGCATGTCCTGCTGCCGTATCCCATTCCATGGTAGGTGCAAAACGAGGATATACATCCGCCTTTCCTTCGGCTACAAGGCAGATTTTAATGGAACTACCACTAGATATAAGTTCTACTTCCGAGTGTTGACGCTTCATTTCTTCGATATAAGCCTCCGTCTCCGGAGTTAGATGCGAACGGGAAGCCACGATTACAAATTTTCCTCTTTCGGTAACAGAAGGCAGACGGGTAGCGGATGCAATCAGTTCATCCAGTGAAGCATTTCCGCGAGAAGTTACATTGGAGAGTTTGTATGCCCCAATGCTTTCTTCTGCAAAATAAAGTTCCTGTTTCACAGGAAGATAAATAACTCCCATTACGGGTACTGAATGATTAACCCATGCGATATTTACAGTAAACTCTCCATTTCGTTTAATAAACTCCTTGGTACCGTCCAGAGGGTCTACAATCCACAAAGCATTCCATCCACAGCGTTCTGCATAGGGTAAATGTTTCCCTTCTTCACTCAGAATAGGAAAAGGAGTATCGCACAGAAAACCGGTAATCGTTTCATGTGCCTTGCGATCCGCAATGGTTAAAGGGGAGTTATCCGCTTTTTTTTCTATTTCAAAGTCCGATGCCGGGTCATTATAGATGGAAAGAATGTCTGCACCGGCTTGCAGAGCAGCATCTATTGCGCTTAATATATATTTTTGTTCCATATATGGTATCTATACTTACACATAGTGTGCAAAATTAAAAACTTTTTCATCCTCAAAAGTTTCCGGGCTTCGTTTTATAACTTCTTTTAAACTACCTAATACATTTATAAGCACTTTTCACAATCAATAAATCAAAAAAGGAACTCCAAACGTTGAAGTTCCTTTTTCGTCTACTTTTACCTAATCTCTACTTACATCTACTTTTTATTTTCCACAGCTTCACCCGCCCATTCTACGGCACCTTTTTCTTTCAGCTTTGCCGTGATTTTTTTGGCTTTCTCCATGGCAACACTTTCATCTTCAGGGGAAGCATAAGCATGCTTATACCCCTTCACTTTATTCCATTCGCCACGGGTAAAGTCCGGGAAAGCAACGGCTGCACAATTGTTGTCCATAGACAATTCGCCTAACTCGGCCAGACAACACCATTCTGCCAAATCATAGACATCCATATCTAAGGGAAGTCCATTTTGCAGGCAATACACCAAACGACTATCCATAATAAAGTCCATGCCACCATGACCACCAACTTCTTTTGCCATTTCACCGTATTTCTTCAGGATGGGATGCTGGTATTTCTGCACTAGAGCTTCCATATCTTTTTTAGGCATAAAACTATGGGAATTCAAGTTATCTACCTCAGGTGCAACTCCCGACGCATTCAGCTGTTTTGCATCCAATGCATAACCTTCTATCGGATATTTATTTGCGAACCCCTTGGTACCGGTCAACTGATATAGACGGTTATAGGGTTGCGGAGTCATCACATCATGTTGTATCTCAATCACCTTTCCATTTTCCGTACGAATCAACGTAGTTGTATGGTCACCGTTACGGAAATTCTCACAAGGCTGTCCCGTTCTTTCTTCTACCAACGACTTACCTACTACCGATTTGGTATCCATAGCAACGAGTGTCTTCATACGGTCACCACGATGTATATCCAACGCTTGCGCTACAGGACCAAGACCATGAGTGGCATATACATCTCCCCGATGCTTCATATTATATTCCAGACGCCAACCCAGTTTGTCATTTTCACCATTCTTCCAGTAATGATCCCAGAAAGGTTCCAGATTATGAATATAAGCTCCCTGGGCACGAACGACCTCCCCAAACACACCCTGTTGCGCCATATTCAGAGTATTCATTTCAAACCAGTCATAACAGCAGTTCTCAAGGATCATACAATGTTTGCGAGTCTTCTCGCTCATATTTACCAATGCCCAACACTCTTTCAAGTCCATAGCAGAAGGAACTTCGATGGCGACATTTTTATTATTCTCCATCGCACACATAGCGACAGGGAAATGATGCAGCCAATCTGTTGCGATATACACCAGATCTATATCATCCCGTTTACACAATTCTTCGTATCCTTTTTCACCTGAATATATAGCTGCTTTAGGCATAGAAGCTCTCTGTAAATACTTCTGACATTTCTCTGCCCGTTCCTTTTCATAGTCACATAAAGCAACGATTTCTACACCCGGAATATACGTAAAACGTTCTACAGCTCCGGGACCACGCATTCCCAAACCTACAAATCCCACACGAACCACTTCCATTTTAGGTATCGTCAGCCCTATTACACTTGTTTGTTCAGCCGGACGCTCGGGAGTTTCTACAACAATCGTTCCCTTGTCCCAACTCCATTTTGTCCCTTTGTCTGAAACTTGTTGTTCAGACGATGTTTTAGTTGTGCACGCAACTAGCGCAATACACGCGCTCAGCAATAAAAATTTAAATTTCTTCATACATAAATTATTATTGTATTCCCTTAATAAGAGGAATATGTTATTCATAATATTACAAAATTAATAATTATAACGTAGTGACTTGTCTACATCGCCCTTTGCCCTCACTGGTACAAATGTAAATCCCCATTCATAATTTTGGTTAGCAGGTATCGTATAGCCAGGCTGCACTTTTGCTCCCCAACTGTCATAACCAGCCACTCCTTGCTGTCTCATATCCACACAAACCTCCACAAAATTTCGAGGAACAATATCATTAATATGAGTCATTTTCCGTATCAGATTTCTAGCTTCATCCACATTATGCTGATTAATTTCCTCTGGAGAACGATTCCTCCATTGATATGGACGCGATGATTCTTCCGAATCAAAATCCTCCACCGTATTTCTCAAAGCATTAAAGCCTATAGTCTGTTTAGCCTGAACTAGCAGGCCCCGACCATTTTTATCAGTCAAAGCTACCCAGCGTGTATCCGTACGATGACCGTTTTCTTGTGGACGAACATAATCTACATACATGAAATCAGCAGTAGTCTTGTAACGTCCTACCATACTTCCTGCATTACGGTCAATGTAATTTTCTTCGGGACCACGCCCAAAGTATTCTACTACATTCAGACTTTGCGGTATACGGAAACGCACACCAATACGAGGTACTTCGAGCTGATCTTTATTCTCTTTCTTTTTACCGGGAGTATAAGTGGCAAGATGAGTATCTTCCTGAACTTCAGTCCGTATAGCTTCCTGATCAGTTGCAGTAAATTTCACGTTCACATTTATTATTCCATCCGGATATATTCTATAATCCATCAAGTATTGGTTGCCAGCCGGTAAATTATATACTACACTCAGAACTGCATTTTGCCCTTCCATACTTATGGAAGCATTACTAATATTAAAATTATGACTTGAAGTTTTCCAAATCAACAAACGTTTCGGATTTGTATTCCCATAATCATTATCATTAGGTGCCCGCCAGAAGTTGGGTTGTACTCCAAATCCTCGGTCAAAATACTCAGTTCCATCCACTTTATATGAAGTAACCAGACCTGAATCACGATTAAACTCAAAATAAACCTTAGATGAAGAAACAATCAGATTATTACCTTCTTCTTTAAAGCTCAAAGTAGGTCCCGCAGCTTTATATGCCGCTTTATCAACTGTTACCGGAAGTCTGAATTGTTCATATGCTATTTCGTGTCCAACCGGTATCAGAGGTTCCGGCTGAGTAGTGACTACACTGAAATGCACAAAATACTCTATTCCAGCTTTTCCCTGCACATTCTTCACCGGAATAGTAAATTCCTTTTCTGCTTGAGGAGCGACATCCAATAATAACTTCCCTTTTTTCAGCACCATACCATTAGCACGTAATTCATATTGGATGGTATACTTTCTCAAATTAGTAAAATAAAATCGGTTGAACACTCGATACTTACCGGAAGTTGCATCAACAACACTAAACATCACATTCTGATGCACATATTTCACTTCCGCCATGGCAGGATGCGGTTTGCGGTCAGGACCGACAAGTCCATTACAGCAGAAATTACCATCACTCGGCATATTTACACCATAATCGCCCCCATACGTCCAATACTTACGTCCATTCTCATCCGTTCTTAATAATCCCTGATCTACCCAGTCCCATATATATCCCCCTTGAAGATTAGGATATTTATAAATCTCTTTCCATTGATCCCATAGATTACCATTTGAATTTCCCATTGCATGAGAATACTCCGACGGAACCACCGGCCGGTCAGACCCAGTTTCACCAATATACCTCAGCCATTCTGCGCTGGGATATTGGGGTACATACATATCCGTATTCCATTCCCACTGTGCACGTTCATAATTCACCGGCCTGTCCATAAGTTCCTTATCCTGTCCTTTTATCCATAAATATGTCTGATAGAAATTGTAACCATTACCAGCCTCATTTCCCAAAGACCAGAATGTAACAGAAGGATAATTCTTGTTCCGTTCGTACATATTTGCAGTACGATACAGATGTGGCTTCAACCATTCCGGATTATTGCCCAATGATCCACCTTTGCGCAAATCGTAATACATTCCATGTGATTCAACATTGGCTTCATCGTATACATAGAGCCCAAACTCATCGCACAATTCATAAAACCGACGGTCTTGTGGATAATGGCAAAGACGAACCGTGTTCAAATTATTACGTTTCATCAATTCAAAGTCCTTGCGCATCAATTCTTCCGTTACATAATGCCCCGTTTCTTCATTATGCTCATGAATATTGACACCTTTCAACTTCAAAGGCTGACCATTAATAAGTAATACGACATACGGTTTCCCATTTTTAGCAATTTGATCAATCGCTTTGATTTCAATACGCCGAAAACCAACATTGAAAGGAATAATCTCCGTCACTTCATTTCCTTCTTTCAACGTAATCAACAACTTATAGAGATTAGGAGCTTCTGAAGTCCAGGTTTTTACTCCAGGCAAACTTGCATTAAAAGTAACCGTTTGAGTTTCTGAGCTCTTTACCTCACAATCACTTACACCATTAACTGCAACCTTACCGGAAACTTTATCTATCAATTCATAAAACACTTGCATCTTTTTACCGGCAAGAGCATGATTACGAACATCAACAGCCAACTTGAAAATACCATTCGTATAACTGTCATCCAATGTAGAGATCACCCTGAAGTCTTTTACAGCTACTTTTGGCTGAGAATAGAGAAACACATCGCGCTCAATTCCACTCAGACGCCAAAAATCCTGACACTCCAGATAGGAACCCGTACTCCAGCGAAAAATCTTCAAGACCAATGTATTCTTACCATTCCGGAGATATTTATTTATCAAAAACTCCGCAGGATTTTTAGAATCTTCATTATAGCCAACTTCATTTCCATTCAGATACACATAAACCCCGGATTTAGCGCCCGCAATATGCAAATAGATATCTCGTGACATCCAGTCTTCCGGCACAGTTATTTCCCGACGATAAATACCTACGGGTATATCTTCCGGCAATTGTGGCGGTTGCGGATTAAGCGCTTTGAATTCATATCCGTGATTCGTATAAATAGGTGTACCGTATCCTTGCGCTTCCCAATTTCCCGGAACCTGGATATCACTCCAACCATTCATATCAGCTACAGCCTGAACAGCATCTCCCGGCAAACTACGATGCGAATCCGAGTAATAGAACTTCCATGTTCCATTCAGCAATTTATAGTATTTACTATTCTCATATTCCCCGCTAAGTGCAGACTGACGGCTATCATACGTCATAAAAGCTGTGCGCGGTTCTTCCCTGTTCACCGAAACTGTCTGTATGTCCTGCCAATACGGAATTTTAATCGTTTTCACTTCACCTGCCATTACTGTAAACAAAGCACCTAACAGACATACTGCAACTAAACTTATTATATTTTTTTTCATACTATCAGATTATTAAATTTCATCGCATACAAGGTGAACACATTTCAGATATGTTTCAAACGTGTCCCAAATATAGATATTATTTTTTTTCTCCAAAACTTTCCTGTTGTAATTCTACTTCACGCAATTCATATTTAGAAATCCTTCTTTTCAATCGTAAAATTTCCTCTTTCATTGAACTGAGTTCCAGATCGTCTGTCCCGTGAGTTTCAACTTTTTTTTCGGCACTGTTCCGAACCTCAACCGGATTATAAATAAAGCGCATCACAGGCTTCACAGACTTATATTCAAACTCACAAGGAACAATAGCATGTACTCCTTCTCCCAAGACTTCTGCCCGAATATTTATCTTTCCTGCATTTGTTGTCGCACGAATCAAGACAGGGGCACTTCCCCAATGGGCCGGTACAGGATTGCATGCAATATCGCAATCCCCTAACAATGTAGCCTCACCCGTAACCGTAAAACGTACAGAAGTATTATTCAGTCTCTTTACCGTACCTTCCTCATCTACAATCTCCGCTATTAACGTAACAACATCTGAACCATCAGCATGCAAAGGCAAACCGTCATCATCTACACGAAGGCGCAGACTCACTGGCCGCCATGAAGGATACTTTTTATTGGTTACCACAATCTTACCGTTTACCAGCCCTTCTGCCAATATATATGCTTCTTTTCGTTTTCCAGAACGGGCCAAAGCCTTCAATTCCATAAAATGAAAAGCATCTTTGAAAGTAATAATAGGAGAAGGCATTTTGCACTTATCGGTAGAACGTTGGTAAACGTATTTTTTACCATTCTCAAAAACAGTCAAACGCACTTCTTCACAATTAGAATAAACTGTAACGTCTTCGGATGAGAAAGGTGTCATCTCGTTCGCTACATAGACCATAGGACCACTCTCTGCCGGAAGTTTGTCCAATTTGTCAAAAGGCCTCTGTGCCATAAACATATAATAAGACATTTTGGGCTGGCGAAAAGCATCCATTATTCCACCATAGAACGGTTGAGGATGATATCCGCGTTGATGATCAAAGGCATGCCACAAAGTTCCACCTACATGTGCAAGTTGCGAAGCGTAGAGTGTCTCCAGGCATGTATAAGGATAAGCAGGAGAAGCATAATGTACAGCTTGTTGTAACATAGGACTTTCTCCCCACGAACGATGTACCCTACTGTTTGAATTATGGGAATTCCAATCATCTACATTATCCCCGAACTCCCGAGTAAAGTACATGATTTCTTCTTTCAATGTACCGGCATTATAAACCGATTTCTTACCAGCGGACACAGATGTAGGATGAGTGTAAATCACAGGAAAATAATCACTTCCCGGTGATCCCGGATCACAGGCAGAAAGAGCTTGTTCATACGGGTATTCTTCATCGACAGTTTTCTTCGCATTATGAGCATATTCCTTAGGAAAATGTGTTTCATTCAAAACCGGTTCCCACATAAAAGTAGAAGGATGATTACGATCACGACGAACCAGACCACGAATATCAGAGTAGGCTCTTTCTGAAAAAACCGGTTCATCATTCCAGAATTGCCATCCGGCAACAGCCAATATCGTTAAAATACCGAATTCGTCACAGGCATCCAGAAAAGCAGGATCATGAGGGTAATGAATACAGCGTACAACACGAATTCCCGCATCACGCAGTTTTTTCGCATCGCGCCAATGTAAAGAATTGGGCAGTGCGTTACCGATAATAGCAAAATCCTGATGACGATTAACTCCTATCAGCTTATCCCGATAAGGTTTATTATTCAAGTACAGACCATCTCTCCCTCTGTATTCTATTTTACGAATTCCTACTTTCTGTAACATTCCATCAATGAGGATACCATTCCCATCTACCAGTTTAATCTCTAACTGATGCAAAATAGGAGAATCAGGTGTCCAAAGCTCCGGACACTCCACATACAGATTCACATCATAATAATTTGCCCTGCCCTTTCGTAGCGAGAGTTTTTTTACTCCTCTGCTAATCTCTTTGCCTGAGATATCCCGTAACGTCAGCATAAGCTCTCCTTTAAACAAACCTGACGACTCATTACGCAAATGAATTTTCACACCTATTTCAGCTTTATCTTCCGAAACAAAAGGGTAATGGATAAAAACACCGCCCCCTGCAATTTCATCTTCATAATTAGCATCCGTAATATGTACTGGATTATGAGCTATCAAGAAGCAATCCCTATAAATTCCTCCAAAATAAGTAAAGTCCAAAGCTTGCTGGGGTTTGCCAGGCAGAAATGAGGGATCATCACTATTATCCGCACAAATAGCCAATGTATTAGCCGTCTCAAAATTCAATCCTTCCGTTACATCTACGATGACCGGCAAATAACCATTATAATGTTCTCTAAGTAACTTTCCGTTAAGCCAGATCCGTGACTTACCCATTATACCTTCAAAGTACAGATAAACTATTTTATTTTTTAGATTCTCAGGCACAGAAAAGGTTTTCCGATACCATGCCTCTCCTTGATAATTAATATTACCACTTGCCTCTTCAGGAAGTAGTTCGATTCCATGTGGTATACTCACAATATCCCATAAAGAGTCATCAAAATCTCTTTGCCATGCATCCGGACAACTTCCTTTATGAAATCTCCATCCTACGTTCATATTATATACTTCACGCCCACTACCGGCAAGCTCATAAAAACCTGCCGTAGAAAAATGCGATTCACCAGCCTGCAAGCCTGAAGCGAAAATCACCAATAAAAAAAACACAATAGTACACATCAGTCTATTATTTCGGGTTATTTACTCTTTTCCAACTCTAAAATCCTCTGAAAAGCCTTTATCTTCTCCAGCTATCTATCGCCAGCTAGACTATTTTTGTTTCTTACTATATCTTAATAATGCCTCCAGATAATAATAATCAGCATATACTAAAGGAACATCTATCTCACTTCCATGAGGAATGCTCCCTACGCTATGCATTAAGATAAAATTACAGTTCGTTCCCGACTCTGCCAAATAGAGCGGAGAAGACAAACTCTTCAATATATGTTCACCTGCCTGTTCATACTTTTCTCCATCATCCACATAATCCGTCAATTCCAGAAAAGCAGAAGCTGCAATTGCCGCTGCTGAAGCATCACGTGGCACTTCTTTAAACATCTGAGGGTCATAATTCCAATCCGGAACAAATCCCTCCTGCCCCGCATTGAAATCCCAATATGGTACTCCGTCTTCCGGCAGATTTGGATGATTCAGCCAGAAGTCGGCTGTATGGATCGCCATATCCAAGAAATCCTTTCTTTTTGTTTCACGATAAGCCATCGTATAGCCGTAAATAGCCCATGCCTGTCCACGTGCCCAAGCAGAGTTATCCGAAAATCCCTGACAAGTAGCTTTATGAAGTACTTTTCCCGTCTCTTCGTCATAATTCACTACGTGATAATTACTGTAATCTGCACGGAACTGATTCTTCGCAGTAGTTTCCGCATGTGCATTAGCGATATTTGCATAAACAGAATCTCCTGTTACTTTCGTAGCAAAATACAGAAGTTCCAGATTCATCATATTATCAATGATTACAGGATAAAACCATTCATCTATTCCGTTCCACGCTTTTCGGTAATTCCATGACTCTATACAACCCGTTTTTTGATTAAAGCGTGTACATAGTGAACGGGCTGATTCTACCAGAATATCTTTATAGATTTCGTTACCGGTCAAACGATATGCATTACCAAAGCTACAGTACATCAGAAAACCGATATCATGATGGTTTGTCAGTTTTTTCAATGGTTCGAGAGCTTCAGTCCATTTTATTGCAGACTCTTTCCAGTTTTCATTATGATTATGTTCATATACATACCACAGACATCCCGGATAGAACCCTTCGGTCCAATCATTCTTTTTCGTAGTTTTCAATTTCCCGTCTTTTATGGTACGCGGATACTCATTAGGTTCCGGTACCACTTTCAACTGAGCAGAAAGTTGCAGTTCAGCTCTCTCAAAACCACGAGACACAATATCTTCCTCATTTTTTGTGCTGCACGAACAAAGAATAAGCAAACACAATATCCAAAGTTTATTTATTTTCATCCTTAATCCTTTTTACCTAAATATTTATTATTATGTCTATAGTCCATAGTGGATAATTAGTAGAAAGGCCGTTCTGACTTTTTAATGTAACAACGGCCTTCCTTTGTTTATATTTACCACATTTGCTAATCCCAACCCGGATTCTGCTTCAATTTGTCATTCTTGAAAAGTTCCGTATTGGCAATCGGATAAAAGTATAACTTATCATCAACCAAACGTGTATCCAACAATTGCCTTGTATAATTTATACCTGATTCTTCCTTCGTTATCTTCACTCCATAAATATCTTTTAAGGCGTCCAGCTCTTTCCAGCGACGAAGATCCCAAAAGCGATGTCCCTCAAAGGCAAGTTCAACTCTACGTTCATTCTTCAGACGTTTCAGGAAAACTGCAGGGGATAAAGTTCCGGACAATGCGGGCATCTTTACCCCATCTCTGCCGCGAACTTGATTTACAGCTTGTAATGCGGACATGCCACATTTTTCATTCGTAAATGCAATGTCATCATAAGCATTGACCATAGCTTCAGCATAGTTTAGCAACACTTCTGCATATCTGAATAATATCCAGTTGTGATGAGCTTTGGTAGTTGGTGCACCTGCCTCAAAACTTATACTACTGTTGACATACTTGCGCAAGTAGTACCCTGTAGTCGTAGCATTAGTCAATGGCAACCCGTTGCTTCCTCCTTCCCATATTTCCACTTCCTTATCTGCCGGCCACTTCATACTGTTATGAACGATGGTCAGATAAAAACGAGGATCTCTCTGAGCATAAGGATTCTCACGCATAGCTTCATTAGTCCAATCAAAAGGCTCACCGTTATTCATTTCAAATGCGCTTGCCAGATTTTCCGTCGGGCAAGTAGACGTTTTCCCGCCTGTCACCCCCATAGGAAAGTTAGAAGCCTCAAAACCATTATTCTCTCCGTTAGGACGTGCCCAAATAACCTCTTGACTTCTATTATTCTGTGTTCCGAACAGATTTGCAAAATTCTTATCCAAAGTATATCCCAAAGCAGATTGGTTACCAATAATCTCATAGGCAGCTTCTGCGGCGGCAATCCATTTACTTTTATCGTTATCCGGATTGAACAAAGGGCTTGCAGCATATAATGCAGCACGAGCTTTCAACGCCAGAGCGACTCCCTTCGTCACACGTCCGGTCTCCTGCTCTTTTCCAAAGTTTGTATAACTCACCGGAAGCAGTTGCGCCATTTCGGTACATTCGGAAATAATAAAATCTAAGATCACACCGGCTGCCACAGGCTCAGCATTATTCGCCTCCTCTTTAGTAACAACTTTTGTTATTAAAGGAATATTCTTATAGCGCTTCACCAGCTCAAAATAGAAAAATGCCCGCAAGAAACGAATCTCATACTCATAATTCGGATATTCTTTCATCCAATCTTCATACTCGTCTCCATACTTCCAGTCTTCAAAAGTCAGTCCTACCATATTTTCCAAATAGAAATTAGCGTCGTGAATCCCTGAATAGTAGTTAGAGAATTTGTCATCAATCGTAGTATTGGCAGACCAAGTTCCATTAACAAATCTCTGCACGTTTGATGTTTTGTAAACATGTATGGCATCATCTGTAGCTGCATCTTGCATTGCACCGTCAATACTGCAAAAGTCTTGAGGCAAATAACTATAAACATTCGTTACAAACTGCTTGACGCGTGCATAACTCCCTTGAATCTGTTCTTTCGAATAATAATCCGATTCGTTACAATCCATAAAATCACAAGCTGCAAATAAGAACAGTGATAGAAATATTATTAAATACTTATTTATTGGCTTCATATTATTCCACTTTTTTAGAAAGATAAATTAAATCCAAATGCATATTGAGTCATAGTAGGATGTGATGCACCAATAGCCTCTGGATCACGAATGTCAATCCCATCAATACAGAACAAATCATGCGCACGGGCAAAGATTTTAGCTCCACCCAGAAAACCGGTTTTCTTCAATAGTTTTTCCGGAAACCTGTAATACATTTCCAATGTCCTCAACTTCAAAAAGGACGCATCAGCCACCCACAATGAATTATTGTTGTAGTTATTATCTGATCCTGAATAAGTCAGGCGCGGGAGGGTACCGTTTGGATTCGTTTCACTCCAACGATTTTCGTAATAATAAGTAGAAATCGTATTATTACCTACTATAGGCCGATAAATACTTCTTGTATCCAATAACTTGCTGTAATTACCTGTTCCCTGGAACAAGGCATAGACACCCCAACCTTTATATTCCGCTCCTAGATCAAAAGAATAATATATTTCGGGACATGTAGAGTTATATCCCAATGCTACTTGGTCATAAGCATCTATCCGGTTATCTCCGTTTTGATCCTTAAACATCAGATCTCCAGGACGCACATCGCCCAGATATTGCTTAACCTCACGATTATCGATTTCTTCCTGAGACTGATAAATACCCATCACTTCATAACCAAAAATCTGATTTAAAGAACCTCCTGTACGCTTCTGATAATCATGGGGGCGATACTCTTCATTTTGATTTATAATTTTATTGCGCACAAATGAGAACTGCCCACCCAAGTGGTATGTGAAATTTGAAATCTTATCGTCCCAGTTCAGAGCTATTTCAATACCCTTATTGTCAACAACTCCGTCATTGACATTCGGTACCGACATACCCAATATACCAGAGACTGCATTTCCGCCAGCAACAAGAATGTCTGTACGATGATCATAGAAAGCATCAACAGCCAATGACAATTTATTCCATGCCTTGAAATCGACCCCGACATTCAGCTTATGAGATTTTTCATATGTAAGTCCCTCAACTCCTAATTGAGTCAACTTCATGCCACTCATAGAAGTAGGAGCATTCTTAAAGAAGTATGAGCCTCCGCTACCATAGATATCCTGAAATAAGTTCACAGCGTAATCAGCACGTCCGGAAACACCATACGAAGCTCTCAATTTCAAGAAGTTCAGCCAGTCATTCTTCAGGAAACTTTCTTCTGAAAGAATCCAGCCGGCACCAATAGCCGGGAATATTCCCCAACGATCATCGGGGTCTAATATACTGGACGCAGAACCGGACAATGACAAATCCACTAAATAGCGATTATTATATGCGTAATGTGCCTGACCTATTACATCCATGAAAGCCCGCCCTGTATTACGTCCCTTTGACTTTATCTTATCCATGGAGTACATGAAAGTAGCATTCAAATCATGCTTACCCCACTGTCTGGACAGGTTAGCATAAGCCTCAAAGTTGAAGTGAGTGGTAACAGAACCTACACTTTTAGAATAAGAGAGTGTACCTTCATTGGCATGAGTATTAAATTCTTTTTCCCCTGTCTCCAAATTCAAAACCGCCGACTCGTAACCAAAATTCTTCGTATTGCTATCCCAATAGGCAGCAGTGTTGTCCAAAGCAACTTTAATACCACCGGTTAAACCCGGTAATAGAGCTGCCAGATCCTGTTTCAAATGTATATCGGCAAACAAGGCACGGGTCTGAGAACGCGCATATCCTTTACCCGAAATATTAGCAACCGGATTATTGCCATAAGTCGTAGTACCTCCCCAAATACCTCTTTCCGTCTTAATGGGAAACGCAGCGGCAGGAACCTGATATAAGGCTGTAAAAATATCACTAACCCCTGTTCCCGGACGATTATGTTCAGAGAAGTTGCCCAATAAGTTCAATTGTACAGTTGTAGTAGGTGAAGCCGCAATATCTAAATTTGTACGAACATTCAGCTTGGAATACTTAAGTTGAGTAGAGTAGCCATCATTATCTCCGGTAGGCTGCAAGATTCCACGGTTATCCATAAAGTTTAACATCGTATAGTAGCTTACAAACTTACCGCCACCACGCGCCGAAAAGGTTATATTATCACCATAGCTGGCTCCTCTCAGTGTCTCGTCTACCCAATCTACATTAGGATAAAACAACGGATTGGTCTGGTTTTTAAAAGCATCCAGTTCTGCCACCGAATAGCGTGGCATCAAACCATCGTTCTTCATTGCCTCATTCAACGCAGATGCATAAGTATATCCATCTACAAAATCGGGTAAACGCTTCGGAGTAGCCATATTGAACTCATAAGAAAAACTAATCTGAGGAGAAGTCAGACTACCCCGTTTCGTTTTAACCAGAATTACACCGTTAGCGCCACGAATACCGTATAAGCTGGTAGCTACCGCATCTTTCAGTACACTGACCGATTCTATTTCTTCTGAACTTAATTCCTTAAGAGAACGTTCGAAACCATCGACCAATATAAGTGGACTTTTGGAATTCAAAGTCCCCATTCCACGCACATACAAAGTGGCTCCGTCTTCCCAAACCGCACCGGCATTTTGCAACACCTGCAATCCCGGAAGCATACCAAACAATTGATTCGTAGCATTAATGCTATTCTTATGCGAAAGTTTATCGCTGGTAGCCGTAAAAACGGCACCGGTAACCTCTCTTGCATCATGAGTAATATTGCGGCCGTAATCTATCACCACTTTATCCTTATGAATCGTCAATGTGTCTACTTGTGCCATCAGGTTGAATGAACACAGCACACTTGCCAATATGATATTTATCTTTTTATTCATACTCTTTTTTATCTATGTTTTTCAGATGTATTATTCCCAACCGGGGTTTTGTACCAACCCATATCCTTTATTTATTTCATTCTGGGGGAAAGCACTCAGATACCATTTCTCCGAAAATCCACCGGGATTCCACCAAGAACGACTTTGTTCTCCTCCCAGAAGTGGAAACTCTTCACAAATATAACTGCCGTCATTCTTGTTTTTATAGATATTCAATCCATGCAAAGGAGTAGAGAATTTTTCTTTCATCTTCCAACGGATTAAATCGAAAAAGCGTACTTCTTCATAACCAAATTCGCAAGCACGCTCACGAAGAAGCTCTTTTCTGAATTCTTCCTTACTCAATCCTTTCTTCAATCCTTTCATACCGACACGAGCACGTACTTTATCGACATAATGATAAGCCAGCTCATTCGGCCCATTATTGTACTCATTCAAAGCTTCCGCATAACTCAAATATATTTCTGCAATACGCAGATGAGGCCACTGAATAATATGACCATTATATTCGCCTGCACGGTCCAATCCCCATTTTCTGCAAGATAATCCTGTTAATAAAGACTTAGCAGTCACTTGTCCTACATTCCAGTCTCTTCCTGCCGGATAGTTTTCCTTATCATCAGGTTTTTCTTGTGTAACACCAGCCGTTCTGTTCTGGAAAAGATCTCCGTCCAATATGAATGTTTCAGATAAACGAGGGTCTCTGTTCATGAATGGATTCTTTGTATGTTCCGGATTACTCCAATCAAAATTATCTCCATCGGCAGTCGGAAACATATCAAAATATTCTTTTGTCGGGCAGATTGCTCCCCAGCGAATAGACTGGTTGGTATAGGGTTGCTGATTAGCCTTATAATAATTCTCTCTACGGACAGATATTAAGGTTTCGGTAGTACCACGATCAAAATAAGCTGCACGGAAGGCATAACGGTATCCACTGGGATTAACATCTTCTTTTTCGACCAATTTATAGAAACCATTGCTGTCAACAGCCTTAAAGAAAGCTTCACAAGCATCCATTGCATGTTTCCAACGTTCACGGTCATAGTTGCCGAACCAAGTCATCAGCGCTTCGGAAGCTGCTCCCTGAAAGTAAGGCTCATCATTATTAAACAGCGGACTGGCGACAAAAAGTAAAACTCTTGCTTTCAACCCCATTGCACCGGCTTTTGTCAAACGTCCGTCCCAATTAGACATCTCCGCTTCTGATATATGCCAAGGGAACTCCGGACAATCAATAGCTTCGTTCAACAGTCTTACTATAAAATCGACTGTCTGCTGCAAAGTGGCCCGGGTAGGCATCGATGCTTCATCGGGTGAAATGACTTTATCTATAATGGGCAATCCACCGTAATGACGCAACATGTGCGCATAATATACAGCTACCATTGCCTTAGCTTCCGCTTTCAAACGTTCTTTCTCTGTCCTATCCATATCGGGCACTCTGTCTATGTTGGCTACAATCAGCCAGGCGTTGCGAATAGCCGACCACATATGGGTTTCATTCTCATTGAAACGAATCTTGGTAGCCATGTAGGTGCCTCTTGGCGAATTTTCCGTACCAGCATTATAATTACCGGCATAATAAACCTTATTAACGCCCGAATACCCCAGATAATCCTGATTCAAATCCGTCAGGCCTTCAATATTTCCCAGCCACATCGTGTTCCAATAACTATTCGATGTTTCCAGTCCCATCGGCAGATATCGATAACTGTACCACAGAACTCTGCGAGCATACTCAGCCGTAGAAAAGACCGTGTCAATCGTAACATCCGTACTGGGGGGCTTCTGCAAGAATTTATCTCCGAAAGCTAAATCCTCGCATGCGTTGGTGGAAATCAGCAATCCCAACAACAGCACAATAGCATGAAAATGTTTCTTTATATTTTTCATATCATTTCTTTTATTTAAGCGTTAAAATCCAACCTTTAATCCAAAGTTTATAACTTTCACCAACGGATAGGTATCTCCACTGGGATTACTTTCGGGGTCACTGAAACCCAATGCATCAAATGTCAATAAGTTATAACCGGAAAGAGAAATGCGTAAAGAACTCAGATGCATCTTACTCAAAAGACCTTGAGGGAAAGAATACCCCACTTCCAGATTCTTCAGACGAACATAGGAAGCGTCACGCAACCATAAATCAGAATCTTTATAATTATTCGGTTTACTGTTTGTCAACGAAATAGCCGGCGCCTTTGCGGAATTTCCTTTTTCCGGCGTCCAGGCATCATCGATCATATACTTCAGCAAAGAGCGATTATTGGTACTTCCAAACGGATAACGATAAAAGTCTGCAACCAGACGGGAAGTTTTGAATGCACCCGCCCACGTCATACTGAAATCCAAACCTTTCCAGGAGAAGCCCATTGACAAATTACCTGTAAGCAATGGATAAATAGGATTACCAATGGCCGAAACATCATTATTGTCAATCTTATGATCTCCGTTCAGATCCTTATATTTCACATCACCGGCCAAAGGAGTAAATCCCTCACCATGATCTGGAATGCCACCTTCTTTTCCTTTCAGCGAAGCATAATTGGCAGCCTCTTCTTCGGTAAAGAAACCATCGTACATATATCCGAACTGTTGCCCGACAGGACGACCTGTCCGACGCATCCATTCATAAGGCTGAGGAATTTCATCGTTGAATACAATCTCATTCTTGGCATATCCCCAATTGGTTCCAATATGATATCTTACATTCTGAATCTGGTCTTCCCAGCGAGCCGTCACTTCGAAACCTTTATTATTAACTTTACCCATATTTACGATAGGCAAACTTACGGCAAGATAACCTGGATTGATATTACGGGAGATCAGAATGTCTTTGCGGTGTTCAATGAAGTAATCGAAAGACGTTTTCAGGCGACTGTCAAAAAAGTGTAGATCAATACCATAATTCTGTTTGGCCGCTGTTTCCCAAGTTACGTTCGGATTACCAATTCTCGATTCTTTCGCTCCAGCCAATACATTATTGACAATTGAACCAAAACCGTATTTTTCAGTACTGATTGTATATGCATCGGGAAGATACAGGAATCTGGAACCATCAGATACAATATCATTACCCACAATACCATACGAGCCACGTAGTTTCAGATAACTGATATATGGTTTTAAAGATTTCATGAAAGGTTCTTCCGAAATTATCCATCCGATGGATCCGGCAGGGAAGAAACCAAAACGACTGCCTTCCGCAAAATTTTCAGAACCGTTATATCCAATGCTGAAATCTGCCAGATAGCGGGTTTTATAGTCATAAGTAGCGCGTCCTACGAGACCTACATAACTACGTGGAATACCGGGAAACGACTTATCAGAATAGTAATATTTCATATTTTGATTATACATAAACAAAGCAGACACGTTATGAGGGCCGAACTTCCTCTGATAATTCACGGCAGCTTCTAGATACCAGTCGCGGGATTGACCGTATTTTTCATCACTATATCCCAGCGTTTGCATCTCCTGGTTTTTCTTCAGCAAGACTTCATCTCCTTCTCCCAGAAAAGCTTCATAACGATCTGCGCGCCCTTCACGACGCTTAGTTATACTCACACCGCTATTATAGGCACCTTTCACGTGAGCTTTCAATCCTTTTGTAAGAAAGTCAAGCTTCTGATCAAGTACAAAGTCAAAGTTCACTACATTATTATCATACGTATTGAAACCTTTTCCATAATAGGAGTTCAATGCATCATATACAGTACCGAATTTTCCAAATGTTTGTGCATTTACCGTAACCCACTTTCCATCTACAATACCCGGTCCTGCAAAAGGAGGTGTCCAATATATATCCCTGAACAAGCTTTTAACATTTGTAGCTGTACCGTTATTATAGTTAGGTTCACGTTTGTCAGTCAGGCGCCCTCCCAGATTGATTTTCATGGAAGTAGTTTTGGTTACATCCACATCCATGTTCACACGGTAGTTGTAACGGTTATATTTAAAACCTGTCTTATGTCCGTGCGTATCGAAGGTTTTAAAAAGTCCGTCTTGAGTAAATACACCCAGCGAGGCAAAATAGCGAACACGCTTTGAACCACCTGAAATATTAAAGTTATGTTGGGTCTGTACTGCTGTCTTTCTTATCAGCATATCAGTCCAGTCAGTATCTGAATAAATCAACGGATTACTATGGGTGCGGAATGCTTCCAGCATTTCCGGTGAAAACGCCAGGTTTTCTTCTGTCACTCCATCACGCAACTGAGCATTATTGTAAGTTGTTGCATAATCATAACTATTGGCAAATTCCGGTATACGGGTAGGCAACTGAAGTGCCATACTGGTAGAAAAACTGATTTTAGCTTTGCCTTCCTGTCCGCGCTTAGTAGTAACCAAAACGACACCATTGGCACCACGCACACCAAACACCGCAGTTGCCGAAGCGTCTTTCAATACCGTGATGTCTTCAATTTCGTTCGGGTCCAACTGGTAAAACGAACGCTCTACCCCATCTACCAGCATCAAAGGGGCAGATAGTCCTTCTGTCAACGACCCCACACCACGTACATAGATCGTAGCGTCATCTGCACCTGGTTGTCCACTGGATTGTACACTGGATAATCCGGGGATTTTTCCACTCAAGGCATTGGCAATACTGCCTACAGGAGATTTCATGATTTCATCTGATTTCATCGAAGAAAGGGCTCCTGTGACTGTTACTTTCTTAGTAGTGCCGTAAGCGATAACCTGCACTTCTTCCAGGGTAGTGACATTTTCTGTTAGCATGATTTTCAACTCCGGCTCTCCTTTATAAACAACCTCTTTGTCCTCGTAACCTATAAATGAAACTACAATAGTAGCTCCGACCGGAACTGTCAATGAAAATTCTCCATCCAGATTAGTTGCCATACCATTCTGGGTTCCTTTCACAAATACAGTAGCACCAATAACCGGACCCATATCGTCCAGCACAACACCTTTCACTACTTTTGTTTTAGCTTGCTGTGTAATAGCTGTTGACCGGAAATGATTTTCATCCCCCCAAGCCCTGCCTGAGTGCACGACCAATAAAGCCAACGCAAGTAACCATACTTTGTTTCTCATAAAATAGATTTTGATTGATATTAATTAACTCTGTGCTTACGATGAAAAGAGTTCAATAAGCACAGTGCAAACTAAGTCTAATTCCCTTACATGCACTTTCCCTGCATATATGATACATGTGCACTAATTGTTTAGCGGACAATCTGTGCTACACTACGGACATTTTTACCCCTGGCACTTCTACGAAATTAGCACAATAAACCACTTTCCTTGCTTGAAGAAATCATATGAGCGAAAGGAGTTGTAATACGGGATACCTTCCATAACTCTACAGGGGGAATGCCGTAACCCCACAGGGGAATGCTCGTTACACGCCGAGGTAAAAGCCGTTACATACCGAGGTAAAGACCATTACAATAGGCGGTAAAGGCCGTTACATACTGAAGTAAATGCTTTTACATCCTCAAGTAAACGGCAGGTAAATATAAGACATTGATTATTAGCCTATTTATTAATTCTACTTCGATTCCGCCTCGTTAGAGGTTTCCTTCCGATAAGATAATGGAGACACTCCATAAAAGTCCTTGAAGCAACGACTAAAATACCGGGGAGAAGCAAATCCCAGTTGATAGGAAATCTCCGATATATTATATTGAGGTGCTTCCTGCAACATTCGCAATGCCTCTTCCAATTTCAGTTTTAGGGTAAATTCATTAGGAGTAAGTCCAACCACCTCCTTTAGGCGGGTAAACATCTTACTACGCCCCATATTCAGTTCGGCAGCCAGCATGTTCATGTCAAAGTCCGGATTATCAAAGTTACGCCTTATAACGATTGTTGCCTTATCCAGCAATTCCTGGTCCATTACATTCAAGATTCCGGTTTCCGGGGTAGTCATCTTTTCTGTTTGAGCTATCTTACCGAGCAGTTTCTTTCTGTTTTTCAAGAGATTGCCGCAACGGGTCAAGAGCAATTTCACATTAAACGGTTTCGTTATATAATCATCCGCTCCAAACATGTATCCTTCTATCGTGCAGTCTTCCGAAGTCTGAGCCGTGAGTAATACCACCGGCATATATGCCAATTCCAAGCAGTTCTTTATTTTATAGCACATTTCCTTACCAGACATCACTGGCATCATCACGTCACTGACCACAATATCCGGATGCCACTGTTGCGCCATTTCAAAGCCCACCTGTCCATTGGTAGCCTTATACACCGTGTATGTGGGCGAAAAGATGTTCACCAGCATTTCCAACACCTCTTCATCATCTTCCACAAGCAGCACGCGAGGCATTCCTGTCTTATCTTCTATAATTTCCGGTTCATCTTTTTCCATCGCATCATTCAGCAATGCTATTTCATCCATAAGCATATTCCTATGATCAGAGTAAGACTTCACTACTTTTTCATACTCCAGTTCCTCTTGCGTAAACTGTACATTTCCAATGGGCAGGTATATCCTGAAAACACTACCCTCTCCCAATGTACTGTCCACTTTAATCTCTCCTTTATGGGCATCTATTATTCCTTTAATCAATGCCAGCCCGATGCCACTCCCCAACAGCCCTTTTCTGGAGTATTCGTCTCCTACCTGATAAAAACGCTCGAAGATCTTCTGCTGGACATCCCGGGGAATTCCACAACCGCTGTCAGCTACCGCTATTTCAATCATCCGCTGCTGTCTCCTGACAGTAACCTTTATATCCTTTCCTTCCGGTGTATATTTAAAAGCATTCGACAGTAAATTAAAGACCACCTTCTGCATCTGCACCGGATCAAACCACAAATCCACTTCCTCTTCCACATGCTCGAATGTATATTCCATATTCCTCTTACGGGCAAAGTCGACAAACAGCTGATAAATGTCCTTCACGAAAGAAATTACATCTACGCGCTCCACTTTCAACTTCATGAATCCCTGTTCCTGCTTCCTGAAGTCCAACAATTCCGTTATCAGGAGGCGCAAATTTATCGCATTTTTATGTATTCCTCGCAAACGCTTGTTTACGACAGGAGCCAGTTTCTCCATTTGCAACAACATCTCTACCTGCCCTATTATTAAAGTCAATGGAGTGCGGAACTCATGTGATATGTTCGTAAAGAAACGCAGTTTCATTTTGTTCACTTCTTCTATACGCTCTTTCTCGTTCTTTTCTTCTGCCAAAGATAATGCCAACATCCTGCGAGCCATCTTTACCCTCCAGAAACTATAAACAATGCTTGCAACCACAAGAAAATATACCAGAAATGCCCAAACCGTGGCAAACCAAGGACTGTGTATCGTGATGTCAAGCATTATTTCCTTAGGCTCCCCATTTTCCACTTTATTGCCAAAATCACGGACTTTCAATGTATAATTGCCCGGAGCCAGGTTTGTGTAATTCACTCTTAACTGGTTCGTCAGCACCCAATCTTCATCAAAACCTTCCAGTTTATACTGGTATTCATCTTTTCCTTCCAACTCCACATAATTGGAATTGGAAAAATTAATCATTATATTGTTCTGTTCCGAAGATAAATCTAAGTGCCTTGTAAAGGCTAGTGCCTGGGATAATACTCCCGACCCGTCATCGGGAGAAACCTTCATGTTATTGACATAAAGACCGGAAAAATAGAATTCAGACGACCTACTCTCACTCGCCTGATACAAGTCTTTCTCTCTGAATGCAATCAGCCCGTCTACCCCTCCTATATAAATCAGGTCATCATCAGCCATTAAAATGCCACCGCCTTCAGCTACTGCCGAAATGCCTCCTTTAAGTCCCAATTCTATAGAATGAATGGAGTCACTAAAAGGAGAATAAATGGAAAAACCTTCATCACCGGTTATCAGTATATTGTTCATGTGCGTTTCTGCCAGGTTATAGCAAAAGTCACTCAGCAAATGGCTGCTTTCTTTTGTATAATGTTCCCAGTTTCCCGTATCATGATTATAAGAATATACGCCGTCCCCCAAAGTAGCTACATAAACCGTTCCATCAGAAGCCTCCATGATGCGGGTTATTCGGGCATTAGTAATAGCACTCCCTTTCAGTTCGATACATTCCAACTGGTTCCAGTCACCTATTTTTATCCTGTAAAGTTTAAAATCCGCAGCCAACCAGACGTATCCTCGCGAGTCAATCTCAAACGTCAGAAAAAGAGACCTTTTACTGAGCAACTGAAATTCATTCTTCTCCGGATCAATTCTCCAAAAGCCATTACGAGCAGTTACATACAACCATCCATCTTTAAATATAGAGTGATAAATAATATGGTTTGGACCCTCTCCTGTCCGCTTGTAATGGTCCAAATAATGATAAAAACGGTCCTGCTTTCTGTTATATCGGCTTATTCCACCAGTATATGTACCTATATATACTTGGTCATTTTTTTTATCATAACTAATCGTTTTTATGTTATTATGGTAAATAGAGTTCTTCCCGGAAGACGTGTAATAAGTAAAGCTTCCACTTGCCCTATGCAGTCTATTCACCCCTCCCCCATCTGTACCAATCCACAAATTATGGTCTTTATCTTCGACCATCTGCCCCACAATAGGAAAGTTTAAGCAATGATTGTTAGTGTTGTCATAAGGATAATATAGAAATACATCCTTCGACTGATTGAAATAATTAACACCACCGTAATAAGTGCCCACCCATATAGTACCTTGTCTGTCTTTATAAAGAGAGAAAACAGATTGATGTTCCAAAGATCCCGGATGATAATCTGGACGATAGACACGATATGTATCCGTGTAAGGATTATAAACCTGCAATCCCTCAAAAGTCCCAAACCAGACATTCTGCCATTCATCTTCCACAAACCCTCTTATCTGTTGACTTACAACACGTTCCGGAGAGTATTCTTCCTTCGTGATCTTCCCATCTCTGCCCACCTTATACAACCCTTGCATACGCGAAGCAATCCATAACTCTTTCCGACTACTCACAAACAATTTGTATATCTCAATATCCGGAAGTACACATTTTACTTCTTCCCCCTCCATTACATATAGCCCACTTGCCGTCCCTATCCAGATTTTCCTGTCCGACATTTCCATACACATGACAGAAGCCACATCCAACTTTCGGTAAAAGCATAATGAGTCTGTATCGGTATCATATCTGAATAAAGTGTCGCGCACAGTGCACCATATCTCTCCATCTAAAACCTCCAGAGCCCCGACACCAAGCGGAACCAGCTCCCTAAACCTTTCCTTACGAATGTCATATTTAATTAGAGCTCCGCTATTCAACATCAGAATATCACCATTTGAATCGCCTATAATCTGATTAACTACTCCGTTGATGAGGTTCTTTCTTCGATGTTGATAATCTATAATATCATAAGATTTATATTTGGAAATCTGTTTACTATCGTAAACATTCACTCCTTCATTTGTGCCAAACCACATGCGTCCTAAAGTATCCTGATAGATAGCCAATACCGAAGGGCTGGAAAGTCCGTCCTTCATTGTCAGTTTTTTAAAGTATTGCCCGTAAAATTTGGCAGGCGACAGCATTAGAAAAAGTAACAATATGTATTTAAGTCGGTTCATAGTAATGTAATTCTCAAGGTTATATAATATAAATAGAGGTTGTGTTTGCAAAAATATCTAAAAGAGTTCAAATTCCAATAGACTCTTCCACTCTATTTGTGCCTCAACATGTCAAATCCGTCCGTTTTTACAGCACATATTGTCCATCTACCTCTATATGGAAAATACTGTCCGAAAGTAGTTCAAAAAACATATATCTTTGCTCCAGTCTCAAATATACGTAAAGCGAAAAGAAGATTATGAAAAGATACTTATTCTTAGTACTATTGATTCTACCCGCTTTAAATGTATCAAATAAAGAATTCAATAGGAAGATTAACAAATCAATTATTTTACTAACATTATGAAGAAACATTATCCGGCAATAAATATCGTGAAGTACTCACCTAAAAAAAGTAAAAATGAAACGTTTAATTATCTATTCCATCCTGTCCGTTGCAACCTTGTGTTCCTATGGACAAAGTAATTTTAATAAGACGGAAATAAAATCTACCATGAAACGTGTGGCAGACTGGCAAATAGCCAATCCGGCAACAGGTGCGGAACATGACGACCTGAACTGGACCTATGCCGCACTGTACATGGGAATGATAGACTGGGCCGAATTGACCGAAAAAGAAGATGGTGACAGTCAATATTACAATTGGCTCCTGAAAATAGGTAGGCGGAATGCCTGGCAAATGGGAAAATACATGTATCATGCAGACTTCATCGCCGTAGGACAAGTCTTTCTGGAAATGCATCAGAAATACAACGACCGCAATATGATGCTTCCCACCCTGGCGCGCACGGAATTCGTCATCAACCATCCTTCGGCAAGCACGCTGGAACTGGATTATAGAAATATGGCAAGCCTGGAACGCTGGTCATGGTGCGACGCCCTATTCATGGCTCCTCCCGTATATGCCAAAATGTATATGTTGACGAATGACTGGAAATATATTGAATTCATGAATCGGGAATACAAGGCAACCTACGATTACCTTTTTGACAAAGAAGAAGAGCTTTTCTACAGAGATCACCGCTACTTTAAACAGAAAGAGGCCAATGGCAAGAAAGTTTTCTGGGGACGCGGTAATGGCTGGGTGTTAGGTGGACTTTGTGAAATCCTCCAGACACTACCCCGAAATAACATGCACCGCCAATTCTACCAGGATCTCTTCATCACCCTGTCCAACCGTATCGTCCGGTTGCAGGGCAAGGATGGATATTGGCATGCAAGTCTGCTGGACCCAGACTCTTATCCTTCACCCGAAACAAGTGCCACCGGCTTCATTGTCTATGCACTGGCCTACGGTGTCAATGAAGGATTGCTGGATAAAACCGTCATGATACCCGCCATTGAGAAAGGTTGGAAAGCCCTCGTCAAAGCTGTGGAGAAAGACGGCAAGCTGGGCTATGTACAACCCATCGGGGCAGATCCCAAGAAAGTGACTCGTGAAATGACGGAGGTCTATGGAGCAGGAGCGTTCCTGTTGGCCGGCAACCAGATTTATAAAATGGTTCCATAAAAACTTAAATAATACATTAAACTGAAAATAATATGAAGATCACTATCCGGCTTATAGCATTAGTTATCATAGGCAGTCTGATGTCGACAGGAGTATCTGCTCAGAACATCCCGAACGCTGATAACGAGTATGAAGCGTTAATGCAGAAAATCAGGCTTGACTTTGCCAAAAATCCTTCCATTGATAAAGATTTAAAGACCTATAATGAGGTGGACGGTTCATTCACAGATGTGGATTACGCCAGTATTGAACGAACCAACTGGCCACCAATGAAACATATTGACCGTCTCTCCGACTTTGCTTTCGCCTATACCAACCCCCAAAACAAGTATTATAAAGACGAAAACCTGTTTGCCAAAATACAAAAAGGGCTGGAGTACTGGCACGAACGCAACCCGTGGTGCCACAATTGGTGGTACAATCAAATAGCGGAACCTCAACGTCTGGGCATATTACTGATACAAATGCGTACAGGCGAGAAACAGCTCCCGACAGAACTTGAAAAGAAGATTTTGGAACGAATAGAGAAGGACGGTGGGCATCCTGCCAAATGGACCGGCGCCAACCGTACCGACATTGCACTGCACTGGATATACCGGGCATGTCTTTCTGAAAATGAAACCGACCTGAAAATTGCACTCGAAAACGCATACAGTCCTGTAGTATATACCACCAAAGAAGGTTTTCAGCACGACAACAGCTATTTTCAGCACGGTGCACAACTCTATATCGGTGGCTATGGAGACGAAATTCTGAAAGGTGTCACCCAAATAGCCATGTATACCAAAGGAACCCAATATGCAATTCCTCAAGAAAAACTGGCATTACTGAGCAAGTTCATGCGTGAAACTTATTATGCCACCATGCGCGGACAATACATGCTATTCGATGTATTGGGAAGAGGTGTAAGTCGTCCTGAAGTCACTAAAAAGTCCCATACAGCCTTGTTCGCCAAACGCATGATTGAACTTGATCCGGCTCACATCAATGAATACAAAGATATCATCTCGCGCCTAAGTGGAAAGCATCCTGCCGACTATGCTTTGTCACCCAAGCATACCCACTATTTTCGCGGAGATTATACCTTGCATATACGTCCTGCCTACACTTTTGATGTCCGGATGGTATCTACACGCACAGCCCATTGCGAATATGGCAATGGAGAGAATCTGAAAACTTACTTTATGTCCGACGGATGCACCAACATAGTAACCGAAGGAAATGAATATGCTAATATCTTCCCTGTCTGGAACTGGACCCGCATTCCAGGAGTAACAGCTCCGCAAGTTCCCCAAATACCTTTAGCAGCCAGCGACTGGCAAACACTCGGCACTTCTACTTTTGCCGGAGGAGTATCCGACAGCATTTATGGAGCATCTGTCTATTCATACACTGATTCATACGCCGACATCAATACCAGTGCACGGAAAGCATGGTTTTTCTTCGATGATGAGGTAGTATGTCTGGGGGCAGGTATCCACTCTACGTCTCAATATCCTGTGTATACAACGGTAAACCAGTGCTTATCCACTTCCGAGAAAGCTATATTACGCCACAAAAATAAACAGACTGAAATAGTCCAGGGGAGTTTCAACTACACTTCTCCCGAGTGGATCCTTCATAATAAAATAGGGTATTTATTCCCCAATGGAGGAAATGTATTCGTAGCCAACCAGCAGCAGACAGGAAGCTGGTATGATATCAATCATACTGCTCCCAAAGATTGTGTGCAGAAAGATGTCTTCACTATATGCCTTGACCACGGCAAACAGCCATCAGATGCAATTTATGCTTACATTATCGTTCCTGGCATGCAGACCACCGATGAGGTAAAAAAGTATCAGAAGAAAAAGAACATTGAAATTCTATCCAACACAGAAAACCTTCAAGCAGTCAGAAGTAATAAATCAGATATATTGCAAATGATATTTTACTGCGCAGGAGAGTTCACATACAAAGATCTAACAGTAAAGGCAGATAAGGCCTGTGCATTAATGGTAAAAATAAAGGGTCAGAATGAAATGAAACTTCATATAGCAGATCCGGGACAGACGCAATCCAATATAACCATAGACATTCGGATGCGAAAACAATCAAAAACAATCAATTGTGATTACCGGAACAGTGGCATTTATGCCGGATCTACCAAAGCCTTTGATATCGTCCTTTAATCATATCACAATCAATTGGCCTAACACAATATTTACCTTCCCCCTAAAGTCTCAATCAGTTGAATAATCAATCTTGATTGAGACTTTTTTCATCTCACAAAAAAGAAGAGTGCATTAAAAGAAATTTTAATACACTCTCATCTTGAAAGGGAAGTTTTCCTTTCTATCAATCAAATATCAAATAAAATCTAATGTTATTTGAGACGATACAGCAACCAGGCACTCTGGAAATCTTTACGATTAGAGTATTTAGACTTGAAAGCGTCACGTGCGTCAGCTGCAGAAGCTCTGTCGGCAAAAGTACTCACAATTACACGATACATTGCTGCATCCGGATTAAAGGCAATCACAGCACTATAACCTTCCTTATCCAGAAAATCTTTCAGACTTTCGGCATTAGCCTTCACACTAAAGCTACCACAAACCACACTGTAATCTTTCAAACCACCCACGCCAGAAATTATGTCCACTTTTTCCTGACGTACACCGGCAGTTGCAACAGGCACACTTTCCACAACCTTTGCTTCAACCGGAGCACTCACTACCGGAGAAACTTCTACCGGTTCAGTAACCTGAGGTTCTGCCAGTTCTTGCTGTTTTGCTTTTTCATATGCTTTTTTATAAGCGCTTTCACTCGATTTACAAGAAGAGAATGCCAATGCAATGCACAATCCCATTCCTAAAAATGCTAATTTTTTCATAATCATATTGTTTTTGTTAGTAATTTCTACAATCTATCTATACTCAATATCTGCGGAATATATAACGAACTCCCTCATATTCCAGATGAAGGGATGAAGAAGTCAATTCTTCCATTGTAAATGTCCGTTCTCCATTTTCCCACCCCATATAGAATGAATAGTTTTCGTCTTCCATACTTTGAGGCAGCAAAATAATAGAAATTTTATCTCCTTTCAAAGAATAATTTCCAAAAAACGTTTGATAGCTACCATTTTTCAACAAACAAATGGCAGAAAAGCTACCTTTCTGGAAATTATAAAAGATGCTATCTTGCCGTTCAATTGAACCGTCGGCATATTGATATTGCCTCAACTGCCACTTATCATCCAAATCGCCGTCAACATTACTACAAGCTGCCAGCACAAGCACTATCAACCCGATAATCAGAAATATCTTTCTCTTTCCTATCTTCATGTAGCTAATATTCCGAATAATAAGACAAATGTACGTGGAACAATCAATCCAAAGGGCAGCATTATAGTTAAATTAAATTAATCACGTTTCTTTTCCTACCAGACAAAACCAGGTTCGAACTGTACCCGGGCATTACCTGAGCCGTACCAGCTCCGTATCTATACGCTTAGAGTAGCTACGGACCCGATACGGAGTAGCTACGAACCTAATACGGAGCAGATACGGAGCCAGTACGGAATAGATACGGAACAGATACGGAGCCAGTACATTCCGGATAGTTCTCGGATTAGTACCGAGCTTGGAACAGAAAAATAAATATTTCGAAAAAAAAGAAGTTAAGCGAACAACTTTATAAAGAAAAATGTTAGCTTTGTAGTATAAACCTCTATAAATAGAAAGGAGAACAATTATGAAAGGATTAAATGTACTCGTAGCTTTTCTGGGCGGTGCAGCAGTAGGCGCAGCCGTTGGTATTTTATTTGCTCCCGAAAAAGGAGAAGACACCCGCCATAAGATTGCGGAAATTCTCCGTAAAAAAGGAATTCGTCTGAACCGTAGTGAAATGGAAAATCTGGTAGACGAAATCGCAGCAGAAATTAAAGGCGAAGGAGCCGAATAAAACAAAACCTACAAAAAAACAGAGCCACTATGATGTTCGCAGACGACAGAAGTATTGAAAATCTCCAGCAATTATTCGTTGAGTTTAAGAAATATCTGAAACTCCAAAAAGAATATACCAAACTGGAAATAACCGAAAAACTCTCAATCCTGCTTTCCGCCTTGGTACTACTATCGGTGGTTATCATTCTTGGCATGGTGGCACTGTTTTATTTGTCATTTGCATTAGCTTATATATTAGATCCGCTTGTAGGCGGACTCATGGTAAGCTTCAGCATCATCGCCGCTTTTCACCTTCTGCTTGTTTTATTAGTAATCACTTTCCGCAAGAAACTCATCATCAATCCAATGGTGAACTTCATTGCCGGACTGTTCTTTGAGAATGATAATGAAAAATGATATCATCATGAACAATATGCCTGACTCCTCTTCCATGACTCTGGAAAGTATCGCGCTACGAAAAAAAGAATTACGGAAGAAATTGCATGTACAGAAAGAAATCATGACGGATACGGCAAGAGAACTGTTTGCCCCCCTTGCACCCGCTGCAGACAAGGGCAACGCCATTATGCGCGCTTTCAATACGGGCATGGCTGTCTTCGACGGACTAATGCTTGGAGTAAAGATGATGAGAAAGGTCAGAAGCATGTTCGGAGCCAGAAGATAAACAGGCGCCATAAAGCAAAAAAAGCCGCGTTCTTCCATTGAGGGACGCGGCTCTTTTTATTGATTCAATTCCAATGATTACAGATATGTTTCGAGCAACTTCACGCCACCGTCTTCCGGAACAATCGTAACTTCTTGCGTAATCGCAGGCAGCAATATCGTTTCACCTGCACGCACAGCAATCTCATTCTGGCTGTCGTCCGTGATACGGCATGCGCCTTCCACACAAATAAAAATCACAAATGAATCCAATTCAGAATAGTCACATGTAATTTCTTCTGTCATGTCATAGAGAGAAGTAGTGAAGTAAGGACTGGCAACCAATTCCACCGGTTCGTTCTTCAGATGATCATATTCTGTACGGAAGTCATCCTGTACATCAGCAAAATTAATAGCCTCAGTAGCCTGAGTAGTGTGCAACTCGCGAGATTTACCCTCTTTGTCTTTCCGATTGTAATCGAAAATACGATAAGTGATATCCGAAGTCTGCTGAATTTCAGCAACAAAAGCACCGGCACCAATACCATGCACACGACCGGCAGGCACATAGAACACATCCCCCGGTTTTACATCGCACGTTTGCAGCACTTCAGCAAAGGTTCCATTATAAACTCTTTCCTTGTATTCTTTCGGAGTTATCTGCTCAGAAAAGCCGGAAATCAGTTTTGCCCCCTTATCTGCCGATACCACATACCACATTTCATTCTTGCCGAAAGAATTGTGGCGTTTTCTCGCCAACTCATCTCCCGGATGTACCTGAATGGATAAATCCAATTTGGCATCAATGAATTTTATCAACAAGGGAAACTTTGTGCCAAAACGAGAGTAATTCGCTTCACCGACAAGTTCATGACGGTATTTTCCCACCATCTCAGGGAGCGTAAGGCCTTTGTCAGGCCCATTAGCGACGACAGACTCGTTGTCTTCTACAGCCGAGATTTCCCAGCTTTCGCCTACTCCGGATAGCGTTTCATTCAATTGCTTGAAAGCAATAATCTTGTCGCCTCCCCAAAGCGTCTGCTTCAGAATAGGCTCAAATTTCAAAGGATACATTCGTAGTTTTTGTTAGAGCTTTAAATAAAAATGTTACATTTTTTTAGATTAACGCGACAAACTTACAAAAAATATCAATTCGCCTCGTAAATGTTAAACGCTAAACTTTCCTAAAATGTTCTTCACATTTCAAGATAAACCCTTGGGAGTACGGAAGAATTTCTTTTTATTTGCAAGAAATTTAATTTTATACCATGGATATGATAAACACCGTGTCAACGGAAAGTAACTTGTCGGGTTTGAACAAGGAAGACTTTCAAAAAGATATAAATAACAAGAAGACTGATTTATTTATTCTTAAAAATGCTCAGGGAATGGAAGTTGCAGTAACTAACTACGGATGCGCTATCCTTTCCATTATGGTCCCCGACAAAAACGGGAAGTATGCTAACGTAATTTTGGGACATGACAGTATAGACCATGTAGTCAACAGCCCCGAACCTTTCCTCAATACCACTATCGGACGTTACGGAAACCGTATAGCCAAAGGAAAATTCACTCTTTATGGCGAAGAGCACAATCTGACAATCAACAATGGACCAAATTCTTTGCACGGTGGACCCACAGGTTTCCACGCCAGAGTGTGGGATGCAGTCCAACCGGATCCGACGACTGTTGTATTCAACTATACATCCGCAGATGGCGAAGAGGGCTTTCCCGGTAATCTGGAAGTAGAAATGACCTATCGTCTGGAAGATGAAACCAATGCACTGGTTATTGAATATCGGGCTACCACAGACAAGGCAACTGTTGTCAACCTCACCAACCACGGCTTCTTCAATTTGGCAGGTATTGCCAATCCCACCCCTACGGTTCTGAACCACATCATTACTATCAACGCTGATCATTATACTCCCATTGACGAAGTGTCCATTCCGACAGGAGAAATCCTGAAGGTAGAAGGTACTCCTATGGATTTCCGTACACCGCATACCATTGGTGAACGTATTGATGATAAGTTCCAGCAATTGGTGAATGGTGCAGGTTACGATCACTGCTACGTACTGAATAAGACAGAGAGTGGTGAATTAAGCCTTGCCGCTACTTATACGGAACCCGAAAGCGGACGTACAATGGAAGTATATACCACAGAGAATGGTGTACAACTCTATACCGGAAACTGGCTAGGCGGCTTTGCAGGTGCTCACGGAGCTACTTTCCCGGCACGCAGCGCTGTTTGCTTTGAAGCACAATGTTTCCCCGACACACCCAACAAACCACATTTCCCATCGGCCGTATTGCTCCCGGACGATGAATACCAACAAGTAACCATTTACAAGTTCGGTGTACAAGAATGAATATAACTAACCTAATTTTATAACTAATTTAATTAATTAAAAACCATGACACAACAAAAACAGAACGGTAATCTTGTCGCTATTATTACCATGTTCTTCATTTTTGCGATGATTTCCTTCGTTACCAATCTTGCCGCACCGTTCGGTACGATTTGGAGAAACGAATATGCGGGTTCGAACACTTTAGGTATGATGGGAAATATGATGAACTTCCTGGCATATCTGTTTATGGGAATTCCTGCCGGTAACATGCTCGTTAAGATCGGTTACAAAAAGACTGCATTGATTGCAATGGCAGTAGGTTTCCTCGGTTTGTTCACGCAATACCTTTCCAGTTTATTCGGAGCAAATGCCGAAGTTTTCGCATTCGGCGAATATGTTATCAAATTAAATTTCGTTATCTATCTGCTTGGTGCATTCATCTGCGGTTTCTGTGTTTGTATGCTTAACACAGTGGTGAACCCGATGCTGAACCTCCTTGGTGGTGGTGGTAACAAAGGTAACCAGTTGATCCAAACAGGTGGAGCCCTTAATTCTTTGTCCGGTACATTGACTCCTCTTTTCGTAGGTGCTTTGATTGGTACGGTAACTTCCAAGACAGCTATGTCTGATGTTGCTCCTCTCCTCTTCGTTGCTATGGGTGTATTCGTAGCTGCATTTATTATCATTTCATTTGTAGCTATCCCTGAGCCACATCTTCAGAAAAGTGGAGCAAAGAAAGAAAAATTCTCTCATAGTCCATGGAGCTTCCGCCACACTGTATTAGGTGTAGTTGGTATCTTCATTTATGTAGGTATCGAAATCGGTATCCCGGGTACACTGAACTTCTATCTTGCCGACGCAAGCGATAAGGGTGCCGGAATTATGATGAACGGTGCTGCTATCGGTGGTGCTATTGCTGCTATCTACTGGTTGCTGATGCTTGTAGGACGTACTGCAAGTAGCGCTATCAGCGGTAAAGTTTCCAGCCGTACACAGTTAATCGTTGTATCTGCTACCGCTATTGTTTTTGTATTGATTGCTATCTTCACTCCGAAAGATGTAACAGTTTCAATGCCCGGTTACACTGTAGGTGAAGGATTTATGATGGCACAAGTACCTGTCAGCGCATTGTTCCTCGTACTTTGCGGTCTTTGTACTTCTGTAATGTGGGGGGGTATCTTCAACCTTGCAGTAGAAGGATTAGGAAAATATACAGCACAAGCATCCGGTATCTTCATGATGATGGTTGTTGGTGGTGGTGTATTGCCGTTGATCCAACAAAGCATCTCTGACTCTGTAGGTTATATGGCCAGCTACTGGCTGATTATCGCAGCTCTTGCTTATCTGCTGTTCTACGGCTTGGTAGGTTGCAAAAATGTAAATAAAGATATCCCAGTAGAGGATTAACGCAATTAAAAGGTATAGGTAATTAATTTATTCACTTATAAATTTGAAAAGATTATGGATATAGAACACGTAAGAAGCCGTTTCATCAAGCATTTTGACGGAACAACAGGAGCAGTTTACGCTTCTCCGGGACGCATCAACCTCATTGGTGAGCATACAGACTATAACGGTGGTTTTGTATTCCCTGGAGCAATCGATAAAGGTATGATCGCTGAAATTAAACCGAATGGTACAGACATTGTGAAAGCTTATTCCATCGATCTGAAAGATTATGTGGAATTCGGTTTGAAGGAAGAAGATGCTCCCCGTGCAAGCTGGGCAAGATATATCTTCGGTGTATGCCGTGAGATGATTAAGCGTGGCGTTGATGTAAAGGGCTTCGATACTGCTTTCTCCGGTGATGTGCCTTTAGGTGCAGGTATGTCTTCATCTGCCGCTTTGGAGAGTACATATGCGTATGCATTGAACGATCTGTTCGGTGACAACAAGATAGACAAGTTCGAACTGGCTAAAGTAGGTCAGGCAACTGAACATAACTATTGCGGTGTAAACTGTGGTATTATGGACCAGTTCGCTTCCGTATTTGGCAAGCAAGGTAGTCTTATCCGTCTGGACTGCCGCTCACTGGAATATCAATACTTTCCATTCGATCCGAAAGGCTATCGTCTGGTATTGGTAGATTCTGTAGTTAAACATGAATTGGCTTCTTCAGCATACAACAAGCGTCGTCAAAGCTGCGAAGCTGCCGTTGCTGCAATTCAGAAGAAACATCCGCATGTAGAGTTCCTGCGCGATTGTACCATGGACATGCTACAAGAGTCAAAAGCTGAAATCAGCGAAGAAGACTACATGCGTGCAGAATACGTAATCGAAGAAATCCAGCGCGTACTTGATGTTTGCGATGCACTGGAAAAAGGTGATTACGAAACTGTAGGTCAGAAGATGTACGAAACACATCATGGCATGAGCAAGCTTTACGAAGTTAGCTGCGAAGAGCTCGACTTCCTGAATGATCTTGCATTCGACTGCGGTGTAACAGGTTCACGCGTAATGGGCGGTGGTTTCGGTGGTTGTACTATCAACTTGGTGAAAGATGAGTTGTATGATACATTCATCCAGAATGCCAAGGATAAGTTCAAAGAGAAATTTGGCAGAAGCCCTAAAATTTATGATGTAGTCATCGGTGACGGTGCTCGCAGATTAGTTTAAAATAAAAACAACTCAATCTAAAAGGGCGTCTTCCCATCACGGGGAGACGCCCTTATCTTTTTAGCCTTTTTCAAATAAACTAATTAACTAACCTAATCTAACCTTCAATATATTCTAATATCTAAACCTATTGCACTCCTTCTGTTGTCATCTGAATACGCTTCATGGTTCCATCTTCATTATAGTACAGGCGATCAATGTCTTCATATTCCCAAGGTCCGGTAATACTCCGGTTCATTGCATAGCAAATCTTCTCGGAATAGAACTTGCCATCGCGCTCAATGACCTGACTTGCCCATACTTCCCCCTTCGCCCGGGAGAATTCATCCATTATTTTCATCCTTTTTTGAAGATATAAACAACAAATGTCTTTGGTTCCAACTCTACATTCAACACCTGACCATCAATTGATACCGGAGTTTCCTGAGGCTGAATAGCAAACGGCTGCTCAATTGTATTATCTTTATCCAGATCGGCTGAACGCAGCTTGATGCAACGACCGTCAGACAATACATCCTGTTTCTTCAATCCTTCAAACTTTAATGACAGAGGCTGGGCTTTATCAGAAGTATTGGCAACCTTTACTATGATTTCGCTCTTATCCTTATCATAGACCGCACTCGCAAACAGTCCGTTCTGATCTTCGGCACCCGTTACAGGCTTCTTATTCATCGTCAAAGAAAGTACATTAGTGCCCTTGTGATGTCCGTAGAGTTGCTGTACATAGTAACTTACGGTACGGACAGAGTTGAGATTATCAAACCAGATCATATCCGGACGCCATTGCCATCCTTCCACATGAGCAAACAAAGGAGCATAAGTGGCCATGTGCACAATATCCGCATTGCGCTCCAATCCGGTCATAAATGCGGCTTCAAGCAGAGCGGCATTGAAATGGTTCCATTTCTTACCCTTACCATGACAAGCATATTCTCCTGCAAACACTTTCGGACCTTTACGGTCATAGTTATCATAGCGTGCTCCCTCATTCAGGAACCAGTTTTCGGGACGATAGAAATGTTCATCCACCAAGTCAACTTTCAGACGTTTCATTTCCGGCCATAGATATTCGAACTGTTTTCCTTCAGAGTCCGGACCGGAGCTTCCAATAATCTTGATATCCGGATAGGCTTTACGAATAGCCTTGATAAACGGTTCGAGGTGTTCCGGATATTCCGGTCCCCACTGCTCATTACCTATACCAATGAATTTCAGGTTGAACGATGCAGGGTGGCCCATATCGGCACGCAGTTTTCCCCATTTCGTGGCCACATCCCCATTGGCAAATTCTATCAGATCAAGAGCATCCTGCACATAGCTATCCAAATCGCAAACAGCCGCATGTGCCTCTGCATCTGAATTCTGAAACTGACAAGCCAGACCACAACTCAATACAGGAAGCGGCTCTGCTCCTATTTCTTCCGAAAGTTGGAAGAACTCAAAAAAGCCTAATCCATAGCTCTGAAAATAATCGGGATAGAAACGATGCGGGAAAGTATATTCCCAACGATTCTCATTCAGGGGACGATTTTCTACAGGGCCTACTGATTTTTTCCAGTCATAACGCGTAGCCAAATCTGTTCCTTCAACGATACATCCGCCGGGGAAACGGAAAACACCCGGTTTGATATCTGCTAAAGCTTGCGCAAGGTCTTTACGCAAACCATTCTCATGTCCTTTCCACGTATCGACTGGGAAAAGGGAAACGTGTTCCAAATCGACTGTTCCCCCTGAAGCAAGGAAAATACGTAATGTTGACTTTGGATCTGTTATGCTGGGCTTCAGAATAACATGATACTTTTTCCATTCTTTCGAATCAATAGTCAATGTTGCTGTAGCGAAAGCATGATGTTCGCCCATAGATTTGGTATCTACCAACTCTATACGGATTTTTTCTGCTGTTCCTCCTTGAGGCAAACGTGCCCATACGGAAAAGCGATACTCTTCTCCGGCTTTTACACCGATGCCAAAGAATCCTTCATTGTCGAGTCCGGTGTGCTTATGCGGATGTCCCGGATCAGACAAGCGAACATAATGAGGATTCTTCTCAAAAGGTCCGTCATCCTGCAAAGTCACATTACCAAAAGTTTTCCATCCCATCAAATTTTGAGGGAATTCAAACGAACGGTTCTTCACTAACTCGGCATATAGTCCTCCATCAGCGGCATAGTTGATATCCTCAAAGAACAGCCCATACATAGTAGGCTGAATCTCTGCGCCCAATTTCTTGGTTTGTATCACAAACTCATTGGTTTGTGCCTGAAGCGTCATACCCGCGGTAAGGGTCAGCGCCATTAATAATCCAGTGTATCTTTTCATGGTTTCAAAATAAAAATTATAATTGATTACTTAGTTCTTTTTCCCCAGACGGAACGTCCCCAGCTATCCAGACCGGTAAAAAGAACGGTTTCCGTTTCATTTTCCCAATCATGTCCGGCAAATACAAGCAGGTTATCTACGGATTCACCGTTCAGCGTCAAAGACAATAGCTGTCCTCTTTCCGCAAACTTCCAATAACCTTTATTCTCATCCAACTGCCCGTCCTTCTTCAAAGACAACGTGCAGGAAACATTCCACTCTTCGTTTTTAAGCTGACCTTCGCCCCACAAGATTTGGCCAGCTTGTAACTGACGCTCATACGCGGGTTCCTGCACACGTATAATCTCCCACTCGCCTACTATATCAGCTGCCGAAAATTTACGGGAAGCACTACCGGTATAACGTTCGGGCGATACCACGGGCCAACCGTCAGATGTGAAGAAAACTTGGCGCAGATGAAGATCCATCATCTGGTTATGCGGAGACAAACGTCCTTGATGCGCCATAAAATATTGTCCTTCATCCGAAGTGAAGACAGCGCAGTGTGCCGTACCCGCCCAACCCGGATGATTGTTGAAACGATATGGGGCTGTCAAGATAGGAAAATTGTTGGTAGTATCTTTCAGTTCCACACCAAAGTAATCGACAAACGGGCCTTCTGCCTTATCCGAACGTCCTACCCGCACATTATAAGTAGTCATCAACGGATCATATGAAACAAACAGGTAATATTGTTTCAGTTCGGGATTATAAATAATTTCAGGCGCTTCCAGATTATCTTTCCAATAAGTGGCACGACGGGCGATAAGATGCCCCTGGTCTCCTTCCTGGACAGGAAGTCCTGTTTCGGGATTCAACTCAACACAGTACAATCCGCCGAAGAACGAACCGTAATGCATCCACCACTTTCCGGTAGCGGAATCAGCTATAATACTCGGGTCGATGGCATTCATTACCGAAGTTGCATCGGTCTTGACCACACATCCCCGTTGCATCCAGGGTCCTTCGGGCGATGCGGATTCCGCCAATCCTATATAGGATGTCTTAAGGCCAAAAGCCGAGACACAGTAATAAAGCCTGTATTTGTCACCGAAAGGTATTATATAAGGAGCCCAGATATTGGTTGCCCCTTTCCCGTCTGCATGCGAACGCACCCATTCTACCGCCTCCTGCGGTATTTCAGGGAAAGCCCAGCCGACAAATTCCCACTTAACAAGATCTTTGGAGCGACGTACCTGTATGAAACCCAACGGAACATTCTTCTCCTCGGCTTCTTTACGGTTCTCCCCCAAAATGGCATCGGTGGAATACATATAATAATAATCACCCAGTTTACAGCACGACGGATCATGTACATTGTAAGTTCCCCACGAGTGGTAATTGTCCATAGAAGACAAAGCGGAATAGTCATCCTGCCAGGGATTGGGCGAAGCCACAGGAGTAAAAACCGGAGAGTTACAGCCAGCAAACAAAATTCCCGCAGACATGACAACTACGCATAACAATTTTCCCATAATATTAGCTAATTAAAAATTACAATGCAAATGTACGCCACGCCCAAAGCTGTAGAGGTGGATATATGACCTTTTAAGGTGGACAATCCTCCAACTTCACAAAAAGACCACGAACATTTTATGGTCATCACAAGTAATCTATTAACTTTGCTTGTGCTAATACCAAATGATAAAACAATGCATAAGTTTTTCCACCTTATTATATTATATATCGCTTTGGCAAGCCCCACTTTCTTGCGGGCACAGGAGTCTTTTACCAACCGGTATAATACAATATATATAACAATGAATGAGGGGCTTCCCAATAATTTTGTTGACGATATATACAAAGACCGGCAGGGTTTTCTTTGGATTTCAATGTCGGGTGGCGGACTATCCAGATACGATGGCTACGAATTCATCAACTTTACCCCGGCTACCCCACATTGCCGACTCAAAAGCAACTTCATACGCAAAGTCCACGAAGACAACTTCCGGCGGCTTTGGGTTGTATCGGAAGGGGGTACGGATATTATCGACCTGACAACCATGCAGTCCGTACTGCCCGCCCCCAATAAGAAGCTGGAAGAACTCATCCGGCAACCGGCTTTTATGGTCACGCAAGACGCCAACGGATGTATCTGGCTATATTGTGGTAATAGCCTGCACCGCATCGCTTTCCACACCAATGGAGATATAGAAAGCATCCACTCGCTAGAGATCCCCAACCCCTACCGATACGACATCACCTTCAAAGATGTGGAAAACGAGGGAAAAGTATGGATAGGAATCAACGGTCGATTATACAAGATAGGCATGACTGTACAAAACGAACTAAAAGAGACACTGATTGCAGACTGCCTGAGCTTTGCACCGGATATGTATTTTACAGACTTTATAGCCAAAGAAAATGAAGTATGGATTGCCTCCGACAAGGGTTTGTACCGATATAATAAAAACGAGAATATAGTGAAACAATATGTGCATGTCCCCGGCAATCCACATTCCCTTTCACAGAACTTCCTGACCTGCCTTGCCATAACCAATGACAAGCAACTACTGGTTGCCAGCCTGAAAGGTATCAATATATACAACCCCATAAAAGACAATTTCGAGCGCATAAGCGACCAAGTATCCAATACCGGCAGCAAACTACTGAACAGCAATTTTATCAACTGCATCACTGTAGAGGGGAAACATATCTGGGTAGGAACCGAAAGTGGCGGTATCAATAAAATAACCGCCAAACGCCTGTCCCTACAGAATTATCAGTATGATAACAAGAATCCCCAAACAATCTCCCACAATCCGGTGAACGCCATTTACGAAGATCATAGTGGTAACCTATGGGTAGGCACGGTAGAAGGAGGACTGAATAAAAAGGCGGCAGGAAGCGACAGCTTCATTCATTATACGCACGAAAGCGGTACACTTACCCATAACTCGGTAAGCGCCATCACCGCCGACGGACAAGGAAGGTTATGGATTGGCACATGGGGTGGCGGCATAAACCTTATTAACCCACAAAATCCACAGCACAGGATAGAAGCTATCACAGCCGAGAACAAGGATAACTATCCCATAGACTTTATCGGAGCGCTGGCTTACGACTCTATCAACAACGGCATGTGGATTGGAGCAAACCAAGGATTATTCTTTTACGACCTGAAACATAAGCAGCTTTGCTCGCCGTTCGCCAATCGCGCAGCCGAAGATATACGCGGTTGTATCGGCTCTATCATAGACAAGAACGGGCAGCTATGGATAGGCTGTCTGGACGGTGTTTATATCATCGATCTGCATTCCCGTCCCGCCTCGTCTTCGGACGGGGTATTCCGATACCGCCATCTGAAATACAAACTGGATGATCCGTCCTCCGGACTGATAGAAAAGATATGTTGCTTTTACGAAGCCCAGGACGGTATACTATGGTTGGGAAGCAACGGTTACGGCATTTACAAGTGTATGCAAGACGAACGCGGAGAAGTCCAATTCATTTGTTACAACTCCCTTCACGGCCTTCCCGACAACAGCATCCGCGGTATTCTGGAAGATGACAAAGGGTATATCTGGATAGCGACCAACAACGGGCTGTCACGCTTTCAACCTACAGAAAACCATTTTATCAACTACAACCGGCAAGATGGTCTTACCGATACTCAATTTTATTGGAATGCCGCTTACCGTTCTCGGTACAGCAAGCTCTACCTCGGTACAGTATCCGGATTAGTTGCCATAGACTGTACGTTGCCTACCGTTCCAATTCAACCTTCAAAAGTACGGTTCACCCGTTTAAAAGTAGAAAATAAAGAAATATTCCCTGGCAACGAATACCTGCCGCTGGATATTGCCGTAAGCAAGACAATCTGTATTCACGAACGTGAAAAGTCTTTTTCACTGGAATTTTCCGCACTCAACTACGAGACCGATAATACTGCGACCTACAGTTACCGCCTGCTTGGTTTTGACAATCGGTGGATACACGTACCCGGCAACAGACGTTTTGCCACCTACACTAACCTGTCTCCGGGAGACTATACGCTGCAAGTGAAATATACACCCTATGACCAAGCAGCAGAAAAAGAAAACATAACGGAACTTCAAATCACAATCCAACCCTATTTCTACAAGACGACATGGTTCACACTGATCGTAATCGTCCTTGTCGCATTCGCTGCCTGGCAATTCTACCAATGGCGTATACGGAGCCTGAAAGAGCAGAAAGAAAAACTGCGCCTTAAGGTGGAGCAACGCACCCATGAACTAGAGAGGCAAAAAGAACTACTGGAAGAACAGACCGAAGAACTGTCACGCCAAAACCAGATATTGAAACAACAGAACGAAAAGATTACCCGACAGAAAGCGCAGCTTACCAAAATGACGCGCAAGATACAGGAACTTACATTGGACAAGATAGCGTTCTTCACCAATATCACACACGAATTCCGTACTCCAATCACACTGATCATGGGTCCGATAGAGCGTGCACTGAAACTAAGCTACAATCCCCAGGTCATCGAACAGCTTCACTTTGTAGAACGCAACTCCAAATACCTGTTGTCACTTGTCAACCAGCTTATGGACTTCCGTAAAGTGGAATCGGACAAGCTGGAGATAGTGAAAACGAGAAACAATTTTCTAAAATTCGCCAACGAGCTGATAGTTCCTTTCGAGGTCTTTGCCAAAGAAAGGAATATCACACTGAAACGTTATTACCGGATGTCTTCACCGGAAATATCCTATGATGAGGAAGCTATGCACAAGGTTTTAACAAACTTGCTGAGCAATGCCATCAAGTTCACGCCCAACGGTGGAAACGTATCTTTATTCATTGCTTTGCTGCCTTCTGCCGCTAGCGGCAAGTTAACGCTTTACATCTGCATCAGCGATACCGGTGGCGGTATTCCCGACGAGGATATAAATAAGATATTCAATCGTTTCTACCAGTCGCAAGGGCAAACCAAATATCCCATGTACGGACAGGCGGGAAGCGGCATCGGACTTTATTTGTGCAAGCGTATCGTACAAATGCATGGTGGTGAAATCCATGCACAAAACAACCATACGACCGGTTGTTCCCTCCGTATTCTTCTGCCAGTAACTTCGGAAAACAGCACAATGAAAACAATAGCCGAAAGTACTCCGCAGCTTACGGTTGCCGATGGCACAGTACAGGCATCCGAAAGTACCGGAAAGGGTTTGTCTATTCTGGTCGTAGAAGACAACGCAGATATGCGCGGATATATCCGTTCTATCCTGCGGGACAAATATAATGTACTAGAAGCGGCTCATGGCGAGGAAGCCCTGACCATACTGAACTCGCATGCGGTAGACTTCATCATCAGCGACCTGATGATGCCCGTAATGGACGGCATCGAGCTGTCCCGCCGGGTAAAGGAGAATTTCACCATCTCTCATATCCCTTTCCTCATGCTCACTGCCAAGACATCTCAGGAATCACGTCTGGAGAGCTACCGCACAGGAGTAGACGAATATCTGCTGAAACCTTTTGACGAGACGCTGTTGCTTACCCGCATAGAGAATATCCTTGAGAACCGCAAACGCTATCAAAAAAAGTTTGCCATAGCCATGGATATAGATACCCTGAATATGGAAGAAGAATCGGGTGACAAGAAATTCCTCAACCGAATCATGGATGTTGTTAAAGAAAACTATAAAAACTCCTATTTCGAGGTCAGCGATTTCTGCGAAGCGGCAGGTGTAAGCAAGAGTCTGCTGAACAAGAAGCTACAAAGCCTCATCGGACAATCTGCCGGACAGTTCATACGGAACTACCGCCTGAACATTGCCCGTGAACTATTGCTGAAAAACCGGGAGAATAAAAATATGAACATTGCCGAAATAGCTTATGAGGTAGGATTCAACGACCCTAAATACTTCACCCGGTGCTTCACCAAATACTTTAATACGACACCGAGTTCACTGCTTAATGAGGAAGGATAATTTTACCCCGGCAAGAATTGCTCTTTACCTCACATTATAAAATGTATTTTCTACACTTAAATTTCATTTATCCACCTCTAAAATACGTTTGTCCACCCCTATTTACTACACAAGCCCTACTTTTGTCATGCAATCGGTACTCAATCCTTCGGGAGAGAACCGTGCATTTAATGTTTAATTTTAATCTTAATATTATGAAGAATGACAAAAGAATGGTTGCCGCATTGCACATGGCATCGAGCAAATTCAACCTTCCCCTATTGATTCCATTACATATATGAAATCCGTAACCTGGCTACCTCCGGTAGTCAACGCCAGGTCGTACGTCAATCTGGCATCGTAATCAGTTAATAATAAATCTAATCTATTAATTAAACAACCTTAATACTTAAAAAATGAGGAAACATTTATTTTTTTTCGTAATGCTTAGTCTGTGTATCTTTGGCAGCATGGTGGTGTACCCTACACCTGCAATGGCTACCGTGGCACAATCTCCGACTATCAAGGTCCGTGGTCAAGTTGTCGACGAACAAGGTGAACCACTGACTGGGGCCACCATCAAAATTAAAGGCGGACAAGGCGGAACTATTACCGACCTCGACGGAAACTTCCAACTGGATGTTCCTGGAAACGCCACCCTTTTAATAAGCTATGTGGGTTATAAGGAACGTGAAGTGGCTGTCCGCAACCGTGCCATCATCGACCCTATCCAGCTACAATCCGATGAGCAGATGCTTGAGCAAGTAGTTGTCGTGGGCTACGGTACACAAAAGAAGTCTGACCTAACAGGTTCCGTTGCCGTAGTAGATGCGGAAGCCTTGAAACAGACGTCAAACTCCAACATCTCTACCATGCTCGAAGGTAAGGTTTCCGGTGTGCAAATCACCTCCGACGGACAGCCCGGTGCCGATCCTACCGTCCGCATCCGTGGTGTCGGATCTTTCGGTAGCACCGCTCCTCTTTATGTTATCGATGGCGTTCCCATGGGAACTTCCATCCGCGATTTCTCTTCAAACGATATTGAAACCATCCAGGTACTAAAGGATGCTTCGGCTGCCGCCATCTACGGTTCGCGCGCCGCCAACGGTGTAATTATCATCACCACTAAACGCGGACAAAAAGACCAACCACTGAAAGTGGATTACAATGGGTACTTCGGTGCGGACTTCATTCCTAAGGGTGTGTATGATGTAATGAATGCCGACCAGTATAGCCAATACCTCGGTCAGGCGTGCGCAAACTCCAATACTCCGTTGCCATCGGGATACAAGCTTGACAGCGCAACTGGAAAATATCATTTCCAAGATGATACCAGCACCAACTGGTTTGACGAAGTATTCAAAACGGGTATTCGCCAGAACCACAATGTGAACCTCTCCGGCGGTGGTGCCCATAACACCTATAATATATCATTAGACTATTTCAACCAGAAAGGAACACTTGAAGGCGCCGGCCCTAACTACGAACGTTACACCGCACGTGTCAACAACACTATGGAAACCAAGTTCATAAAGTTCCATACCAGCCTTGTCTACTCTCACTCCGACCAAGACAACATGGGCTTGTCCAATGCTTCCGAATACGTTCAAGGTTTGTATGGCGACGTAACCAACGTACTGCGCGGTACCTTACTGATGCAACCCACCATCAAGGCATACGATTCTTCTACATGGGTACTCGACAACTTGGTGGGAATCGCCAACAACTTCAATTATGATGCTTACGGCTATGGTGTATACTACGACACCGTGCATGGCGATATCTCCGCTTCCAACCCGTTACTGGTAAATAACCTATTGGAACGCAACACCCGTGTAGACCGTTTTGTAGGGACAGGTTCGGCAGATGTAGACATCTTCAAGATGCTTGGCATCAACAGCCAAAACCACAAACTCAACTATAAGGTAAACCTCTCTTACAGTAAGACCTTCTGCAAGGACTTTACCTGGATTCCAGCATGGGTGCAGAGCAACCGTGTCTATCTGGCCAAGAGCAATGAACGGCTAACCAAGGCTTCACGCAACTATTCGGATGCTTTGATAGAGAACGTGCTCACTTACGACGGCACGATAGGCAAGCATCACATCAACGTAGTGGCAGGACAGACTTATGAAGAGGAGGACACCGACCTGCTGACTGGATGGGGAGTCAACTTCACCGAGCCTTACTTCCTACAGCTCCAGAATGCAGCCAATACGTATTCCAGCAGCTACGAATACAAGCATTCCATCTTATCCTACATCGGTCGTATCAATTACAATTACGATGACAGATACTTGCTCTCGGCAACAGTGCGCCGGGATGGTAGTTCCCGCCTGACCAGAAGCATCCGTTGGGGAACTTTCCCCTCCGTCTCCGTGGGTTGGCGTTTCGACAAAGAAAACTTCTTCCCTTTCAATCCGGATGTCGTGAACATGTTTAAAGTCCGCGCCAGTTATGGTGAACTCGGTAATGAAAATATTGGTGAGTATATGTATCAGGCTGTCATGTCGCGCAACAATATGACTTACAACTTCAACGGTAACGTAGTGACCGGTTCCGCCGTTTCCACTTTCGTGGACAGCAACCTGGCATGGGAGAAAAAGAAGACCTATAATGTGGGTATCGACCTTGCCTTGTTCCGCAACCGACTGGAGTTTACGGCCGAGTGGTACAAAAATATCAGCGAAGACCTTCTGTATGCGGTTCCCGTTCCGGAACAAGCCGGTGTCTCCAACACCACCGTGACAATGAATGCCGCCTCAATGAACAACTCCGGCTTCGAATTCTCCGCCACCTACCGCAACCGGGATCATGATTTCAAATATGAAATATCGGGCAATCTCAGTACGTTGCGTAACCGTGTAACCTCGTTAGGTTTCGGTACCAACTCTTATATCTCAGGTGCATACATCACCAAAGTAGGTGAAGAAATCGGCCAGTTCTACGGTTGGGTTTATGAAGGTATCGCCCGTACACAAGAGGATCTTGCCAACCACGCCACTCAGGAAGGCGCCCAGATCGGTGACTGCCTTTATAAGGACGTAAACAACGACGGTAAAATAGACTCTGAAGACCAAGTGGTATTGGGCAGTGGTATGCCTAAAATTCATTTCGGTCTGAGTGCCCGCTTTGAATATAAGCGTTTCGACTTGAGCATCGCAACTTTCGGTGCGTTGAACTATCATGTAAGTGACGACATCTACAACTCGCTTAACTCTTGCTACGGCTGGGGAAACAAAGAGGTACGTATGCTCGATGCCAACCGTTTCAGCGAAGACGGCAGCACTTACCTTTCCAACATGCCACGCACCTATGTCACCAACAACGCCAGCCTAGCTTGGAACGACCTCTTCAGTTCACGTAAGATTCAGAACGCAGCCTACTGGAAGATTGCCAATATAGAATTAGGCTACAACTTCCCTGACAAATGGTTCGGCAAATATGTATCCGATGTACGTTTATACGTATCAGCACAGAATCTTCACACATTCACCGGCTATCACGGTTATAATGTAGACTATGCGGGAGGGACTTTCACCCCGGGATATAACTTCTGTTCTTATCCTACTGCACGTACTTTCATGTGTGGTGTTCATTTTACATTCTAATTGTTACTATCTGGTACCTAAATACTAAAAACATATTTTATGAAACTAAATAAATATTCACTTGCTCTCATTTTGGGACTTAGCACGCTGGTTTCTTGCAGTGACAGAATGGATTTATTGAATCCCAACCAACAAACCTCAAGTACCTTCGGTTTTAATGCCGATGATTTGGAGGAATGCGTGATTGCCGCCTACAACCATATCCGCATGGAGGGTTCTTATGCCCGTGTAGGCTACACCATCGACGTGTGTCGTGGCGATGAAGCCTGGAACTCTTCACAAGTGTGGTATCTGCCTTTTGATGACCTCAATGCAGAAGTTACCTCAGACATTACGTGGTGGCCCTGGCGGGAATGGTACTACACCATCAACGTGTGCAACTTCACCATTTCCCGTTGCAGCGAAGATAACAGCCAACTTTCCGATAAAATGAAATACATCAAAGGACAAATGCTTTTCCTGCGCGGCCTGTCATACTACAATCTGGTAGGTTATTATCAGAACCCGCCCCTCATCACAGATTACGCTACCTACTCTTCGTTGGACGGACTCTATGGGGGCAACAGCACCTACGATGCCGTACTCGACCAGATAGAAAAAGATTTCCACGAGGCGATGGAATTGCTGCCTTCGCGCGATAAAGGCAGTGAGTGGGCCGGCGGACGCGCCACCTGCGGTGCTGCGGCAGGCTACTATGCCCGCGCCCTCATGATGCGCCATAAATATAACGATGCACTCACGGTACTCAAAGACATCATCGCCAAGAAATACGGCACCTACCGACTGATGGACAACTATGGCGACAACTTCCGCGAAGGTTCAGCATACGAGAACAATGCGGAGAGCCTCTTCGAAGTGCAATTCCTCGACTACGGTTCGCAAGGCACTGATGACGAGTGGACTCCGGTGAACACAAGCCCCAATGCTACACAAGGGTCCGCCATTGAAAGTAACTTTGCTCCCGGCAACTATGGCGGTTGGGCCGATATCTCAGCTTCCCCCTGGCTTTACCATCTTTTTAAAGGAGAACGTACCATAAACGGCACACTCGACCCCCGTCTTTATTGGACCATCGGAACTTACGAAACCGACTGGGCAGACTTCGAATACGGTAATGTAGCTTATACGCAAACACTTACAGCTACCGATAATATCGTAACCAACAACACTTACGGTGGTCTGCCGATTGCCAAATTCACGAATCTCCGTACCGGTCTGTACAGCACCGTCACTACAGGCTTGCATGATGGAATCAACCTACGCCTGATGCGCTACTCCGATGTGTTGCTGCGTGCCGCTGAATGCGAAAATGAGGTCAATGGCCCCACGCAGCAGGCTATCGACTGGATCAACGAGGTACGTAACCGTGCCAAGCTGGCAGACTTGGAACTCGAAGATTTCAATACTGCCGACAAGCTCTTCGAACAGATAGCCAATGTGGAACGTCCTAAGGAATTCGGCTGCGAATTCGGTCGAGGCTTCGACCTCATCCGTTGGGGCTTCTTTTATGACAACAGTCGCTTGCAGCAACTCAAGGAACACGGCACGGTACGTCGTTCTACAGAAGGAGTAAAGAATCCTGTGAACTACAGCGATATAGCAAACGATCCTGAACTGAAGAGCTCTTTCGATACCTACTTGCCGGGGCACGAATTCCTACCCATTGTGCAGCAGTTGATGAATAATAACCCCAATCTGAAAGGCAATTCCGCCAACTATAGCACGGACAACTCTTCTTATTTCCGTGACAATGGTTGGACAGTGCGTTCAGTTGTAGATTTAAGCAAATAAAATCAATCACACTCTTTAAATTTAAGACAATGAGATTACTAAAAAAAATAGCATACGCTTGTTGTTCCGTAACCTTTGGATTACTGACACTGACAGGCTGCACGGATGGCGAACTTTATGACGTTAACGCCCCCGACTGGATTTCCGATAAGATACAGGAAATTGAAGATTCGAAGAAACAACCGGAAGACGAAGTGCTTGAGGGCATGTTGGAAGATGTGTACACTTTCGGAAAAACGGATTTTACTTCCGGCTTTTGGTCTGCTTTCTCCAAGTATTACGTAGTACCCGATGGCGAGAAGTGGAATGCAGTCATCAACCTCCACATCAACCCAGCGACCGACACCAAGTATTTCAAGAACTTTGCCCTTATCATCTCCAACGATGTAGACCGCGGTGGTGAAGGATATGCCGAATACGGAGCCATCCGCTTTGATGTTACTGGTAGCCCTGAAACTTACAATTCCCAATGGGGCGATCATATCGATTTCCAGTACATCTCGGGCACGTTGCTTCTCAATCCCGATGAAAACGAAACAGACCCCAATCTGCAAAGTTTGGGCGGCAAAGTGACACTTACCGTAGATCGTACCAATGCAGACGCTTTCACCGTAAAGATGACCAACGGCACAGCAGCCAAGACTTACGCGCAGCCATACAAGGAAGAAAATCTAAATACAGATGCAAGCAACACCAACATCCGTTGCTTCTTGGTTCCAGAAGGTTCCTACATCGACTTCCAGCAAACCAACATTGAGCCTATCGGCGGTCTTACTTCTGCCCAAGACAAAAATCCGATATCAATGGAACTACAGAACGTACCCAATCAGGTCATTGTTGGTACTCCGCTTGAATCGGCTATGGCCAACGTATCGGCCATCGTTACCTTTGAAGAGGGAGTGACCAAAACTGTACCGGTTTCTGAGCTTTATATCTCTACCATTCCCGATATGGAGCAGCCAGGCATAAAAAACCTTGTAGCCATCTATAACAAGACCTTTAAAGGTGAGAATTGCGAACAACCGATTGTAGCTAATGCAACTTTTGAAGTTGTGGAACAGATTGTATCCATCGAAGTGACTACCCAGCCCTCGCACACACGATACTACTATTACACCTCGGAAGCTACCCAAAGTTTGGCAGATCGAACGATGGCCTTCGACCCGACAGGCATGGTGGTTACAGCAACTTACACCGACGGGAGTTCAAGAATCGTTGACAACGAGAAACTCAGCTTCTCTACTATTCTTGCGAAAGCAGGCTCTCAGACCGTCACCATTACTACCACTACCGGAGAAGAAGTCACCGCAACGATAGAGGTTACCGTCTCCGAATCTACAGCTTCTGTAGTGAAGAACAGTACCAACATGGTAGGAACCGAAGATAACTCAACAGTCTTCTGGGGAGCCATCTCTGACGATTTCAATGTACCTATAGGAGAGACAAAGTACATTACATTCACCAATTACAGTAGCCTGGCTAACAACTGGAACAACTTCGCTGTGATTCTCCGCAAAACCGATATTACCGCAGAATACGCAGTGGTTCGCGCTGACAACTATGGCTGGGGTAATGGATATGCAGCCTGCGTTCACAACGGAACACAAGGCGAATGGGGCACTTGGCTTGCCGGTATGAATGGAGCCAAAGTCACAGTCTATGTAACGAACTGTGGCAATAGCGTCGCCGATATTCAAGTAGTAATGGAGAGTACTACAGGTACAACCTCTACCCAATACTATTTAGGCATCAACACAGTGGATTCCAGCGACCTGAACTTTGCATTGACTGTTGACAATTGTCATCTTGTCTTCAATGAATAAGAATAACTATTAACTTTTCTATCATCCATACCGTCCCTCTTTATCAGAGGACGGTATGGACCTTAAAAACTTACTGACCCAATGAAAAAACTAACATTTTTCTTAATATCCCTGCTGACGGTTTTTACGGCTTGCTCTGATGGGCTTGACAACGTCGAATACAATAGAAACAGCGATATAGTCGTAGCCACTCCCGAAGCAACTGTAACGACAGGCACCTCGCTGACCGTTCATTCATCGGTCACCGGCAATCTGAATAACGTAGCCAAGAGGGGATTCTGCTATAGTGTAAACGTCTTAACTCCTACTATCAAAGACAATGTAGTGGAAGCAGACGAGAACTTCAGTGCAAGCATCTCCGGCTTGACGGGTAATACCGTTTACTACATACGCTCATATGTTTACGGCAACAGTCGTTACACTTACTCGGAAACATTCACGGTAACCACAGCAGCCTCAAGCCTTGACGAACAGCTCAAGAACTATGTGGCACCCACCTATGAAGACTATTACGTGGACATAGCCAGTTGGGACCAACGCAATCAATGGAACTTAGCAAACGTACACGATCCCACCGTGGTGCTAGCCGAAGACGGATATTACTATATGTATCAGACGGACGCCTCTTACGGCAATGCGCATACAGCCGGTGGACACTTTCACGGCAGACGTTCCAAAGACCTCGTAAACTGGGAATACTTAGGCGGAGTAATGCCGGCACTACCCGAATGGGTAATTCCGAAGCTAAATGAAATTCGCAAGGAAATGGGGCTGAACGAGGTTTCACCCGAAACCACAGATTTCGGCTACTGGGCACCCTGTGTGCGCAAAGTAAAAAACGGGCTTTATCGTATGTACTACTCCATTGTGTGCCCCGGTACTTTAGATGGAGCGAACTCTTGGGGCGAACGCGCCTTCATCGGTCTATTGGAGAACTCAAACCCCGCCAACAACAACGGCTGGGAAGATAAGGGCTATGTTATCACCAACGCCTCGGACAAAGGACTGAACTTCCATATCAAACCCGACGACTGGGCCAACTGTTACTACAAGTGGAACGCCATCGACCCAAGCTACCTGATAGACAACGACGGTAAGCATTACCTGATTTACGGTTCCTGGCACAGCGGTATAGCCGCCTTGGAGGTAGATGCCGAAACAGGGAAACCCCTAAACACACTGCCAGCCCCTTGGGGAACCAGCGAAGACATTGCTGCATACGGATCATTGATTACCACCAGACAAATGGGGAACCGCTGGCAAGCCTCGGAAGGACCGGAAATCATCTACAATGCCGCTACCGATTACTATTATCTATTTGTGGCTTATGACGCATTGGACACCCCCTACAATACCCGTGTCTGCCGCTCCCGAAATATCAATGGTCCTTACCTCGGCATAGACGGTGTCAATCTTAGTCAAGATGGAGGAGAAATGCTGCCCGTCGTTACTCACCCCTACAAATTCAGCAACAGCTATGGATGGGTAGGAATCTCACATTGTGCTGTGTTTGACGACGGCAACGGCAACTGGTATTACGCCTCACAAGGCAGATTTCCCCAAAATGTGGAAGGAAATGCTTATAGCAATGCCCTCATGATGGGACATATACGTTCTATCAAATGGACGAGTACAGGCTGGCCGGTCGTAATGCCCGAACGTTACGGAGCTGTCCCTCAAATAGCCATTACGGAAGATGAACTGGTAGGCAACTGGGAGCACATCGACCTCTCTTATTCCTATGGAAAACAGAAAGAATCGAGCTACATGACCCTCGCGGCCGACCATACCATTACAGACGGAAGCTGGAAAGGGGGAACCTGGAACTATGATGCAGAAAAACAAATACTGACAGCTAACGGAGTGGAACTGTGCCTGCAACGCGAAACAGACTGGGAAGCCAATCCACGCACCCACACCATTGTCTATGCCGGCTACACCAACAACAAGACATATTGGGGAAAGAAAAAGAAATGAGATACCCCATCCGCATCCTAAAAACAGCCTCAACAATCTGACATTTGAGGCTGTTTTTTTCGCTTTTATGTTACATAACATATACAAGTGTAGTTAATACACTCAATAAAAGTGTTACTTTTACACCCAAAATCGGATAATTATCTCATTTACATTAAAAATAGAACCATGAAAAACAGTTTTCTACTTGCAGGAATTGCCGCACTGATGTTATCTGCGTGCAATAACAAGCCAGCTCAGGAGTTGACTTTGTCCGGTCTGAATCCGGTAAATTTCCACCGTATTGTTTCCATTATGGTTCCCGACAAAAACGGGAATATGCAGGACGTTGTTCTGGGTTTCGACAGCATTGCCGACTATGTAAACATCCCGAGTGACTTCGGCGCTTCTATCGGCCGTTATGCAAACCGCATCAACCAGGGAAGAATCGTATTGGACGGAGACACAATCCAATTACCACAAAACAACTTCGGACACTGCCTGCATGGTGGTCCTAAAGGCTGGCAATACCAAGTATATGAAGCCAATCCGATTGATGAAACTACGCTGGAACTGACTCGTATCTCACCGGACGGTGACTCTAACTTTCCCGGCAACGTAACTGCTAAAGTTCTTTTCAAACTGACAGATGACAACGCTATAGATATAAAGTATAGCGCTACTACAGATAAGAAAACGGTCATCAACATGACTAACCATTCTTACTTCAACTTATCCGGTAATCCTTCAAAAGCTGCAACAGATCATATCTTATATGTAAATGCAGACAATTACACTCCGGTAGACAGTACTTTCATGACCACTGGAGAAATCGTAACAGTGAAAGATACTCCGATGGACTTTACTACTCCCAAAACAATAGGACAAGACATCACAAACTTCGACTTCGTTCAGTTGAAAAACGGAAATGGCTATGACCACAACTGGGTACTGAATACGAATGGAGACATTGCTCAATTAGCTGCAAAACTGACTTCACCTGAAAGCGGCATCACTCTGGAAGTATATACCAACGAACCGGGTATACAAGTTTATACCGGCAACTTCCTGGACGGAACTGTAACAGGCAAAAAAGGCATTACTTATAATCAACGTGCTTCCGTATGCCTGGAAACACAACACTATCCCGACAGTCCTAATAAGCCGGAATGGCCTAGCGTGGTATTGGAGCCGGGACAAACATACAACAGCGAATGTATTTTCAAATTCTCAGTAGAGAAATAATAGTTAACTTTTAAATATTAGAATTGTGGAAGCATTAGATTGGATCGTAATTGGAGTCTTCGCTTTAGCTCTGATTGGTATTATTGTTTGGGTTGTCAAACAGAAACAAAATGACTCAGCGGATTATTTCCTGGGTGGACGTGACGCTACGTGGATTGCTATTGGTGCATCTATTTTTGCATCAAACATTGGTTCGGAACACTTGATCGGACTGGCTGGTGCCGGAGCATCCAGTGGTATGGCTATGGCACACTGGGAAATCCAGGGATGGATGATTCTTATTTTGGGATGGGTATTCGTACCGTTCTATTCAAGAAGTATGGTATATACGATGCCGGAATTCCTGGAACGTCGTTATAACCCGCAGTCCCGTACTATATTGTCTGTAATTTCCTTGATCAGTTATGTACTGACTAAGGTAGCGGTTACGGTATATGCCGGTGGTCTGGTATTCCAACAGGTATTCGGCATTGAAGAACTCTGGGGAATCGATTTCTTCTGGATTGCAGCTATCGGTCTGGTTTTGATCACTGCATTATATACGATCTTCGGTGGTATGAAGTCAGTACTTTATACTTCTGTATTGCAGACACCGATTTTATTGCTAGGTTCACTGATTATCCTTGTACTCGGTTTCAGAGAACTGGGTGGATGGGACGAAATGATGAGAATTTGTGGTGCGGTAACTGTTAATGATCAGGGCAACACCATGACGGAATTAATTCGTAGCAATAGTGACCCGAACTTCCCTTGGTTGGGAGCATTAATCGGATCAGCTATCATCGGTTTCTGGTACTGGTGTACTGACCAGTTCATCGTACAACGCGTTCTTTCAGGTAAGAACCAGAAAGAAGCACGCCGCGGTACTATCTTCGGAGCTTATCTGAAATTGTTACCCGTATTCTTGTTCTTGATTCCGGGTATGATTGCTTTTGCACTTCATCAGAAATACCTCGGTGCAGGTGGTGAAGGTTTCTTGCCGATGCTGGCTAATGGCAGCGCCAATGCCGATGCAGCTTTCCCGACACTGGTAGCCAAGTTGTTGCCGGCTGGTGTGAAAGGTCTGGTGGTTTGCGGTATCCTTGCAGCTTTGATGAGTTCGTTGGCATCTTTGTTCAACTCATCTGCCATGCTGTTTACAATTGACTTCTACAAACGCTTCAAACCGAAAACTTCTGAAAAGAAACTGGTAGTTATCGGTCAGATGGCAACTGTAGTGATTGTAATTCTGGGTATTTTGTGGATACCTATCATGCGTAGCGTAGGTGATGTACTTTATACTTACTTGCAAGACGTACAGTCTGTATTGGCACCGGGTATCGCCGCAGCCTTCCTGTTGGGTATCTGCTGGAAGCGTACTTCTGCCCAAGGTGGTATGTGGGGATTGATTGCCGGTATGGTAATCGGCCTGACACGTCTGGGAGCAAAAGTATATTACAGTAATGCAGGAGATGTAGTCGGTGGTACATTCAAATATCTATTCTATGATATGAACTGGTTATTCTTCTGCGGATGGATGTTCCTGTTCTGTATCATTGTAGTGATAGTAGTCAGTCTGGCAACGAAAGCACCGTCTGAAGAAAAGATACAAGGATTGGTATTCGGTACCTCTACCCCGGCACAATTGGCAGAGACACGTGCCAGCTGGAATCATTGGGATATTATCCATACGATTATTATCCTGGGTATCACTGCCGCTTTCTATATCTATTTCTGGTAAAATAGTTACAAGCTACGGGCTACAAGTTACGAGTGTCATTTGGCATGATAGCGTAGCCACTTGTAGCTTGTAGCTCGTAGCCCGTAACTCAAAGATATATGACAAATAACTATTATAGTTCAAATCCGACCTTTTACGTTGGTATCGACTGTATCATCTTCGGTTTCAACGAAGGAGAACTGAGCCTGTTATTGCTGAAACGAAATTTTCAGCCGGCAATGGGTGAATGGTCTCTGATGGGTGGATTCGTGCAACAAGGTGAAAGTGTGGATAATGCTGCCAAACGTGTACTGGCGGAACTCACCGGTTTGGAAAATGTATATATGGAGCAAGTAGGGTCGTTCGGCGAAGTGGAACGTGATCCGGGAGAACGGGTTATCTCTGTTGCTTACTATGCATTGATCAATATCAACGAGTACGACCGCGAACTGGTGCACCAGCATAATGCCTACTGGGTAAACATCAATGAATTACCGCCTTTGATCTTCGACCATCCGCAAATGGTGAAACAAGCACGGGAATTGATGCAACAGAAAGCATCCACAGAGCCTATCGGCTTCAACCTGTTACCGAAGTTATTCACGCTGTCTCAACTGCAAAGCCTCTACGAAGCTATTTACGGTGAACAGATAGACAAGCGTAACTTCCGTAAACGGATAGCCGAAATGGACTACATTGAAAAAACAGATAAGATTGATAAAACAGGTTCCAAACGCGGAGCTGCCTTATACAAATTCAATGAAAAGGCATACCGCAAGGCACCGAATTTTAAATTATAAATTATGCTGGAAGAACTGAAAGAAAAGGTATTCCATGCCAACCTCGAACTGGTGAAGCATGGACTGGTTATCTTCACCTGGGGAAATGTATCAGCTATCGACCGTGAAACGGGACTGGTAGTCATCAAACCCAGTGGTGTAAGTTATGACGATATGAAGGCGGAAGACATGGTAGTGGTGGACCTCGATGGCAAGGTAGTGGAAGGACGATTGAAACCGTCTTCAGACACTCCGACCCACGTGGTACTCTACAAGGCTTTCCCTGAAATCGGTGGTGTGGTACACACCCACTCTACTTACGCTACTGCCTGGGCACAAGCCGGATGTGACATTCCGAATATCGGAACGACACATGCAGATTACTTCCACGATGCCATACCTTGCACGGCAGATATGACAAAGGAAGAAGTGGAAGGAGCGTATGAAATGGAAACCGGAAATGTAATCGTGAAGCGCTTTGAAGGGCTGAACCCTGTACACACGCCGGGAGTACTGGTAAAAAATCACGGCCCTTTCTCTTGGGGAAAAGATGCGCACGATGCTGTACACAATGCAGTGGTAATGGAACAAGTGGCTAAGATGGCAAGCATTGCTTATGCTGTCAATCCGAAACTGACCATGAATCCGCTGTTGGTAGAAAAGCATTTCAACCGCAAGCATGGGCCTAACGCTTATTATGGGCAATGAACAACTGACAATTAAAAATTAACAATTAAAAATTAAAACATTATGAACGCATTTGATCAATATGAAGTATGGTTCGTAACCGGAGCACAGCTCCTGTACGGAGGTGACGCAGTTATCGCAGTAGACGCACACAGTAATGAAATGGTAGCTGGACTGAACGCCAGCGGTAAATTGCCGGTAAAGGTGGTTTATAAAGGTACAGTAAACTCTTCTAAAGAAGTAACTGAAGCTTTCAAAGCTGCTAACAATGATGAGAAATGTATCGGCGTTATCACCTGGATGCACACTTTCTCTCCTGCCAAGATGTGGATTCACGGTTTGCAGGAACTGAAGAAGCCGTTGCTGCATTTCCATACTCAGTTCAATAAAGAAATTCCTTGGGATACCATGGATATGGACTTCATGAACTTGAACCAGTCTGCTCACGGTGACCGTGAATTCGGCCACATTGTAACCCGTATGCGTAAAAACCGTAAGGTAGTGGTAGGCCACTGGCAAGATGAAAAAGCACAGGGCCAGATTGCAACATGGATGCGTGTTTGCGCCGGATGGGCTGATGCACAAGATATGCTGATTATCCGTTTCGGTGACCAGATGAACAACGTTGCTGTTACTGATGGTGACAAGGTATCCGCTGAACAAGTTTTGGGTTACCACGTAGACTACTGTCCGGTAAACGACCTGATGAAGTACTACAATGCAGTGGAAGACAAAGATGTACAGGCAATGGTAGATACTTACTTCAAAGAATATGACCATGCTCCTGAACTGGAAAAAGCCGGAACAGAAGCTTATACCAAAGTGTGGAACTCTGCAAAAGCAGAAATCGCTCTCCGTCGTATCCTGAAAGATACAGGTGCCAAAGCATTTACTACCAACTTCAACGACCTCGGTGACTTTGATCAGATTCCGGGACTGGCTTCTCAACGTCTGATGGAAGAAGGTTATGGTTTCGGTGCAGAAGGTGACTGGAAAACTGCCGCTTTGTACCGTACCACATGGTTCATGAGCCAGGGTATGCCGAAAGGTTGTTCTTTCCTGGAAGACTACACCTTGCATTTCGACGGTGAAAAGAGCGCTATCCTCCAGGCTCACATGCTGGAAGTTTGTCCGCTGATTGCTGAAGCAAAACCGAAACTGGAAGTACATCGCCTGAGCATTGGTATCGATAGCGAAACTGCACGTCTTGTATTCACCAGCAAACAAGGTGAAGGCGTAGCCGCTACTATCGTTGACCTGGGTAACCGTTTCCGCCTCATCGTAAACAAAGTAGAATGTATCAAGAGCAAACCGCTGCCCAAACTTCCTGTTGCCAGCGCATTGTGGATTCCGATGCCGAACCTCGAAGTAGGTGCTGCTGCATGGATTCTGGCAGGTGGTACTCACCACACCAGCTTCTCTTATGATCTGACTGTAGAATATTGGGAAGATTATGCAGAAATGGCAGGTATCGAAATGGTAGTTATCGATGAAAATACAACTATCAGCGAGTTCAAGAAAGAACTGCGCATGAATGAAGTATATTACATGTTGAACAAAGCGCTTTGTTGATTATGAAACTAGACGCAAAATCAACCATCGAAGCAGGCAAGGCCATTCTTGGTATAGAATTCGGTTCCACTCGAATCAAGGCTGTTTTGATTGACCAGGAAAACAAGCCCATCGCTCAAGGAAGTCACACCTGGGAGAACCAGTTGGTTGACGGACTTTGGACATATAGCGTTGAGGCCATCTGGTATGGACTGCAAGATTGTTACGCCGACCTTCGCTCAAACGTGAAGAAGCTCTATGACATAGAAATAGAAGCTTTGGCGGCAATTGGCGTCAGCGCCATGATGCATGGTTATATGGCGTTCAATGATAAAGAAGAGATTCTCGTGCCCTTCCGTACTTGGAGAAACACCAATACAGGTCAGGCTGCGGCTGCTTTATCAGAACTGTTCGTTTATAATATTCCTTTGCGTTGGAGCATTTCTCATTTGTATCAGGCTATTCTGGACAACGAAGAACACGTAAAAGATATCAATTATCTGACAACGCTCGCAGGTTTTATCCATTGGCAGATAACCGGTAAAAAGGTATTAGGCATAGGCGATGCATCAGGTATGCTCCCTATAGACCCGGTTACCAAGAACTACTCCGCTGAAATGGTGGCCAAGTTCGACGAGTTAATCGCTCCGAAGGGATATAACTGGAAATTGCTGGATATTCTTCCCAAGGTATTGTCGGCTGGTGAAAATGCTGGTTTCCTGACACCGGAAGGTGCTAAGATGCTCGACGTATCCGGCCATTTGAAAGCTGGAATACCGGTTTGCCCGCCCGAAGGAGATGCAGGTACCGGTATGGTTGCAACCAATGCCGTTAAGCAGCGTACAGGAAACGTATCGGCAGGTACATCTTCATTCTCCATGATTGTATTGGAGAAAGATCTGTCAAAGCCCTACGAAATGATTGATATGGTTACTACTCCCGATGGAAGTCCCGTAGCCATGGTACATTGCAACAACTGTACATCTGACCTCAACGCATGGATCAACCTGTTCAAAGAATACCAGGAACTGCTGGGTATACCTGTAGATATGAACGAAGTATATGGAAAACTCTACAACCATGCCCTGACAGGCAATGCGGATTGTGGCGGTCTCATTTCATTCAATTACATCTCAGGCGAACCTGTAACAGGATTTGCAGATGGAAGACCGATGTTTGTACGTTCGGCCAATGACAAGTTCAGCCTTGCGAACTTCATGAGAACGCACTTGTATGCTTCTGTCGGTGTCCTCAAAATTGGTAATGACATTCTTTTCAAAGAAGAAAAGGTGAAAGTTGACAGAATCACAGGACACGGAGGTTTGTTCAAGACAAAGAATGTGGGTCAGAGAGTACTTGCAGCTGCATTAAATTCACCGATTTCCGTAATGGAAACTGCTGGTGAAGGTGGTGCATGGGGTATTGCGTTACTGGGTTCATTCCTTGTGAACAACGAGAAGAAGCAACCTCTCGACGCTTTCCTGGATGAGCAGGTGTTTGGTGGAGATGCAGGTGTTGAGATAGCGCCTACAGCTGAAGATGTAGCAGGCTTTAACGCATACATCGAAAACTACAAAGCAGCACTGTCCATCGAAGAAGCAGCAGTGAAATTCAAAAAGTAATTCCTACTTCAAGGAATAAACGAATGTAATAGTAGAGGGAGAAGCTTCGGCTGCCACGTGGGTGCTGTTGGCACCGGAGCAACTCCCTATACATTCGTTCTACAAGCTCGGACAATTCATTGAATCCGGCAAGGCATCGTTGCCCGCCCTGACAAAGCATCATCGTCAGCTCTGACGAAACATCGTCGTCAACTCTGACGAAGCACCTTCGTCAGTAAGCAAATAATCTCTATACCTCAAATATAATATAATATGAAAACGATCCTTATTACTTACCTGTTCCTTTTTTGTTTTCTCCTGACCGGGAAAGCTCAAACCCAACAAGAAGTTTCCTATTTCCCTTTGCAAGATGTTAAGCTGTTGGAAAGCCCCTTCCTGCAAGCTCAACAGACTGACTTACATTACATCATGGCCATGGAGCCCGACCGCCTGCTCGCCCCTTTCCTGCGCGAAGCCGGACTGACGCCCAAAGCGCCAAGTTATACCAACTGGGAAAACACCGGACTGGACGGACACATCGGCGGACATTACATTTCCGCACTCTCCATGATGTATGCCGCTACCGGAGACACAGCCATATACAATCGTCTGAACTATATGCTGAACGAACTACATCGTGCACAGCAAGCCGTAGGCACCGGATTCATCGGAGGAACTCCCGGAAGCCTGCAACTTTGGAAAGAAATTAAAGCCGGGAATATCCGTGCCGGAGGTTTCGACCTCAATGGCAAATGGGTACCCCTATACAATATACACAAGACTTATGCCGGACTGCGCGACGCTTACCTCTATGCCGGAAGCGACCTTGCCCGCCAGATGTTGGTGGCCCTCACCGACTGGATGATAGACATCACCGCAGGACTCACCGACCAACAAATGCAAGACATGCTCCGCAGCGAACACGGAGGACTGAACGAAACTTTCGCTGATGTTGCCGAAATCACAGGTGACAAGAAATACCTGGAACTGGCACGCCGTTTCTCCCATAAAGTAATTCTGGACCCTCTTGTGAAGGATGAAGACCGCCTGACAGGCATGCATGCCAACACACAGATACCGAAGGTTATCGGCTATAAACGTATCGCCGACCTTGCACAAGACCAGAACTGGGATCACGCCGCCCGCTTCTTCTGGAACACAGTGGTAAATCATCGTTCCGTCTGCATTGGTGGCAACAGTGTACGCGAACATTTTCATCCGGCAGACAATTTCACATCCATGCTCAATGATGTGCAAGGTCCGGAGACTTGTAATACTTACAACATGCTTCGCCTGACGAAGATGCTTTACCAGACTTCTCCCGACATTCGTTTTGCCGATTATTACGAACGTGCTTTATATAATCATATCCTTGCCTCACAACAGCCTACAAAGGGTGGATTTGTTTACTTCACCCCTATGCGTCCGGGACACTACCGCGTTTATTCGCAGCCGGAAACATCCATGTGGTGTTGCGTCGGTTCCGGATTGGAGAATCACACCAAATACGGAGAGTTTATTTACGCCCATGCAAAGGATACGCTGTATGTAAACCTCTTCATCCCCTCCCGTCTGACTTGGAAAGATAAAAAGATAACCCTGGTACAGGAAACCCGTTTCCCCGACGAAGAGCAAATCAGATTCCGCGTGGAAAAGAGCAAGAAAAAAGCATTCAGCCTCAAACTCCGTTACCCCTCCTGGGCTAAAGGCGCCAGCGTTTCCGTTAATGGAAAAGTACAGGAAACGAATGCCCAACCAGGAGAGTACCTGACCATTCACCGCAAATGGAAAGCCGGAGATGAAATCACACTAAATATGCCCATGCAAGTTGCTTTGGAGCAAATACCGGATCGGGAAAATTTCTATGCATTCATGTATGGCCCTATCGTACTTGCCAGTCCTACAGGGACAGAGAATATGGACGGGCTTTATGCAGATGACAGCCGTGGCGGACACATTGCCCATGGCAAACAGATTTCCATGCAAGAAATACCGATGCTAGTAGGTTCCGCCGCATCTCTGCCCCAATCACTCCGGAAGATAAACGATGACTTGGTTGCATTTACTTATACCGGTAGCGTCTATCCGGCACAGAAAGAAGCGCTGAAATTGATTCCTTTCTTCCGTCTTCACGATTCCCGTTATGCAGTTTATTTCCATCAGGTAACTGAAGCTGAAGTAGAAAGTATCCGCAAAGAAGTGGCATTGAGCGAACGTAAAGCAATGGAACTTGCCAACCAGACTGTAGATCTCATTTTCCCCGGTGAACAACAGCCTGAATCGGATCATGGCATTCTATATGAACAGGCAGAAACTGGAATCAATAAAGACCGTCACTTCCGACGTGCCAAAGGTTGGTTCAGTTATAACCTCAAAGTAAAAGAGGAAGCCAGCCAGCTGATGATCACTGTACGGAAAGAGGATTATACCAAGGTAGCCATCCTTCTTAACAATGAAAAACTGACCGTTAGTCCTACGATCAGCAAACCTGATAAAGAGGGTTTTATAACGATCTGTTATTCTTTACCCCAAAAGTTAAGTGCAGGCAGCTATCCGATACGCTTCAGTCCCGACGGAACAGAGTGGACACCTGCTATTTATGAGGTCCGCTTACTCAAATAATAACATTACGAACATCATATAACTAATAACCATTATGAGAAACAAACTATTATTCAGCAGCGTTCTTTTAGCTGCATCCGTATCGCTGTCCGCACAAAAGAGTGCAACGATCACGCTTCATGCCGACCAAGGCACACAAGTTATTCCCAAAGAAATTTACGGCCAGTTTGCCGAACATCTGGGCACCTGTATCTATGGTGGACTTTGGGTAGGAGAAAATTCGGATATTCCCAATATCAAAGGTTATCGTACCGACGTATTCAATGCATTGAAAGAACTCCAGGTTCCCGTACTTCGTTGGCCGGGTGGCTGTTTTGCCGATGAATATCACTGGATGGACGGTATCGGTCCGAAAGAGAACCGCCCCAAAATGGTAAACAATAACTGGGGAGGTACAATTGAAGACAACAGTTTCGGTACACATGAGTTCCTCAACCTCTGCGAAATGCTGGGTACTGAACCTTATATCAGCGGAAACGTAGGTAGTGGTACTGTAGAAGAACTGGCAAAATGGGTAGAATACATGACTTCCGAAGGAGATTCTCCGATGGCAAGACTTCGCCGCCAGAACGGTCGTGACAAAGCATGGAAAGTGAAATACCTCGGTGTAGGCAACGAAAGCTGGGGCTGCGGCGGAAGCATGCGTCCTGAATATTATGCTGATTTGTATCGCCGTTACTCCACTTACTGCCGCAACTACGACGGCAACCACCTGTTTAAGATTGCCAGTGGTGCCAGCGATTACGATTATAACTGGACTAAAGTCCTGATGGATCGCGTAGGCGGACGTATGAACGGACTCTCTCTCCATTATTACACCGTAACCGGCTGGAGCGGAAGTAAAGGAGCAGCCACTAAGTTCGACAAAGACGATTATTACTGGACAATGGGTAAGTGCCGTGAGATAGAAGACGTTATCAAAAAGCATTGTGCCATCATGGACGAATATGATCCTAAAAAGCACGTAGCCCTCATGCTCGATGAGTGGGGTACCTGGTGGGATGAAGAACCCGGCACTATTCCAGGGCACCTTTACCAGCAGAATACCTTGCGTGACGCTTTCGTTGCCTCTCTTAGCTTCGACATCTTCCACAAATACACCGACCGTCTGAAAATGGCAAATATTGCTCAGATAGTAAATGTATTGCAATCCATGATCCTGACAAAAGGTAAAGATATGGTGTTGACTCCCACTTATTATGTATTCAAGATGTACAATGTACACCAGGATGCCACTTACCTCCCACTCGATCTGAACTGCGAGGTCATGGATGTACGCGATAATCGTAAAGTACCTATGGTAAGTGCCACAGCTTCTAAAGACAAGGACGGCAAGATCCACATCTCAATGTCTAATATCGATGCCGACAATGCACAGGAAATTACTATCAACCTGCCGGATGTAAAGGCAAAGAAAGCCGTTGGTGAAATCTTAACTTCTGCCAACCTGACAGATTACAACTCTTTTGAGAACCCTAATAATATAAAATTAGCTCCGTTCAAAGAGGTAAAAATCAATAAAGACGTACTGAAGATAAAACTACCAGCCAAGTCTATTGTTACTATAGAGTTACAGTAAATCAGTCGAAAAGACTTATTGTATTTTAAACAAGAAGCTAGCGGAAGTACAGCAAAAAAAGAGGCTCTTTCTTTGTTGCGAATTACGCATAAAGAGTTATCTTTGTCGCTGTTAAAATTAACAAGTGACACTTCAACCTGCTTTATTATAGTATTCAAATCAAATAAATATCAATATGAACGACAACAAACTTATGAACCGTGCAGCGGATAATATCCGTATCCTCGCTGCCTCTATGGTTGAGAAAGCTAATTCCGGTCATCCGGGCGGTGCCATGGGCGGTGCCGATTTTGTGAATGTACTCTTCTCTGAGTTTCTGGTGTATGATCCCGAAAATCCTGCATGGGAAGGTCGTGACCGCTTCTTCCTGGACCCGGGTCACATGTCACCGATGCTCTACTCTCAGTTGGCATTGGCAGGTAAATTCACACTGGATGAACTGAAGGAATTCCGCCAATGGGACAGCCCCACTCCGGGACACCCTGAACGCGACATCATGCGTGGTATTGAAAATACTTCCGGCCCGCTCGGCCAAGGCCATACTTTCGCAGTGGGTGCAGCTATCGCAGCTAAATTCATGAAAGCCCGTTTCGAAGAAGTGATGCAGCAAACCATCTACGCTTATATTTCGGACGGTGGTGTACAGGAAGAAATTTCTCAGGGTGCAGGCCGTATCGCAGGTGCACTGGGACTGGATAACCTCATCATGTTCTATGATGCCAATGACATCCAGCTTTCTACTGAAACCAAAGACGTAACCATCGAAGATACTGCCAAGAAATACGAAGCTTGGGGCTGGAAGGTGATCAAGATCAACGGTAATGATCCCGACGCTATCCGTGGCGCTTTGAACGAAGCGAAAGCAGAAAACGAACGTCCTACCCTGATTATCGGTCATACCGTAATGGGTAAGGGTGCACGCAAGGCAGATGGCAGCAGCTACGAAGCTAACTGTGCTACTCACGGTGCTCCTCTGGGTGGTGACGCTTACGTAAATACCATCAAGAACCTCGGTGGTGATCCGACAAATCCATTCGTAATCTTCCCCGAAGTGAAGGAACTGTACGCAAAGCGTGCTGCCGAACTGAAGGAAATTATGGCTAAGAAATATGCTGCAAAATCAGAATGGGCAAAGGCTAATCCTGAAAAGGCTGCCAAACTCGACCTGTTCTTCTCTGGTAAAGCTCCTGAAGTAAACTGGGCAGCTATCGAGCAAAAAGCAGGTGCTGCTACACGTGCTGCATCAGCTACCGTATTGGGCGCTCTTGCTACTCAGGTAGAAAACATGATCGTTGCTTCCGCCGACCTTTCAAACTCTGATAAGACAGACGGCTTCCTGAAAAAGACGCATGCTTTCAAGAAAGGTGATTTCAGCGGTGCATTCTTCCAGGCTGGTGTTGCCGAACTGACTATGGCTTGCTGCTGTATCGGTATGGCACTGCATGGTGGTGTAATCCCAGCTTGCGGAACATTCTTCGTATTCTCTGACTATATGAAACCTGCCGTACGTATGGCTGCACTGATGGAAGTTCCCGTGAAGTTCATTTGGACACACGACGCATTCCGTGTAGGTGAAGACGGTCCTACTCATGAACCGGTAGAACAAGAAGCTCAGATCCGTCTGATGGAAAAACTGAAAAACCACAAAGGACACAACTCTATGTTGGTTCTCCGTCCGGCAGATGCAGAAGAAACAACAATTGCATGGAAACTGGCTATGGAGAATACTACCACTCCGACCGGTTTGATCTTCTCTCGCCAAGATATCGCTATGTTGCCCGCTGGAAACGACTACTCTCAGGCAGCCAAGGGTGCTTACATTGTAGCAGGTTCTGATGAAAACCCGGATGTGATATTGGTAGCTTCGGGCTCAGAAGTATCTACACTGGTGGCAGGAACCGAATTATTGCGCAAAGATGGCGTGAAAGTACGTATCGTATCTGCTCCTTCCGAAGGTTTGTTCCGCAGCCAGGCTCCGGGATATCAGGAAGGTGTTATCCCTGCTGACGCAAAAGTCTTCGGTCTGACAGCCGGTCTGCCTGTAAACCTGCAAGGTTTGGTAGGTGCTCACGGTAAAATTTGGGGATTGGAATCTTTCGGTTTCTCAGCTCCTTACAAAGTACTGGATCAGAAGTTAGGTTTTACTGCTGATAACGTTTATAAGCAAGTAAAAGCAATGTTATAAAAAGCCCTGGTGCATACCGGGCGAATGATTATTCGCCCCTACAGGTTGTAACAGGCTTGTAGGGGCGAAATATTTTTCACCTGATATCCCATTATAGAGCCTCTAAATCAATCATACTACAACAGAAAATGAAAACAATTGGAATTTGTTCCGACCACGCCGGATTTGAATTGAAACAATACATCAAGGGGTGGTTGGAAACTAAAGGATGGGAATACAAAGACTTCGGCACCTATACAACGGAGAGCTGCGACTATGCAGATTTTGCTCATCCCCTGGCATTGGCCGTTGAAGCCGGAGAGTGTTACCCGGGTATTGCTATCTGCGGAAGTGGTGAAGGTATCAGCATGACACTGAACAAACATCAGGGTATTCGTGCTGCACTTTGCTGGACTGCGGAAATTGCTCATCTGGCTCGCCAGCATAATGATGCCAACGTACTCGTCATGCCGGGACGTTTTATCAGCACAGAAGAAGCTGATATAATTATGAGAGAATTCTTCAGCACACAATTTGAGGGTGGACGCCATCAGAAGCGTATTGATAAAATACCGGTGAGATAATCATCCCAACTCGAAATTACACTTGCAGGTGCGGGAACTGGTACTTGCAGTAGTGTAAGGTGACGCTTGCGGATGTGTAAGGCAACACTTGCAGTAGTGAAGGCTTACACACCCGCAAGTGTTTTTTAGTTTAGTTTATACACCTTCCTCAGAGCTAAGAAGTATAAACACATCAATTTTTACACCTTTTATGCCAAAAACTCTTCCCTATAATAGAGTCACTTTCCGTACTTTTGCCTGCATATCTAATAACCATTTAAAGTAAAACTGGAAACGCATGAAAAAAGTACTCGGAATTATTTCCCTGCTTCTCTCGGCCACATTGGCAACTGCCAACTCGATAGATTTCGATAAGGCTTTCAAGGAGAGTACAAAGATTGAAAAGCAAATCAAGAAAACATCTTTCCCCAAACAAACGTATCTCATTACGGACTTCGGCGCCAAACCCGACACCCCGGATGCTCCCTGCCATGAAGCAATCAACCAGGCTATCGTTACATGTTGCCTGAATGGTGGTGGTACGGTTGTAGTTCCAAAAGGTACATTCTACACAGGTCCCATCACACTGAAAAGCAACGTCAACTTTCATGTAGAAGAAGGAGCCGTATTGAAATTTTCAACCGATCAGAGCCTCTACTTTCCCGGAGTTATCACCCGTTGGGAAGGAATAGACTGCTATAATGCCCGCCCGTTGATTTATGCATACGGTGAAACAAATATCGCCATCACCGGTAAAGGAACTATCGACGGACAAGGCTCCAACGAAACCTGGTGGCCTATGTGTGGCGCTCCCCGTTATGGCTGGAAAGAGGGCATGGTGGCACAACGCAACGGAGGACGGGAACGCTTGCTGATGTACGGTGAAACCTCCACTCCTATTTATAAGCGTGTAATGACACCTGAAGACGGATTACGTCCGCAACTTATCAACCTGTACTCATGTAATACAGTGCTGATAGAAGATGTAACTTTATTGAATTCCCCTTTCTGGGTTATTCACCCGCTATTCTGCGAAAGTCTCACAGTACGCGGTGTATACGTTTATAATCGCGGTCCCAATGGCGATGGCTGCGACCCCGAATCTTGCAAAAATGTATTGATAGAGAACTGTACCTTCGATACCGGAGATGACTGTATTGCTATCAAGTCCGGACGTAACCAGGACGGACGTAAATGGGGTGTTCCCAGCGAGAACATCATTGTACGCGGTTGCTATATGAAGAAAGGACATGGAGGTGTAGTCATCGGTAGCGAAATCTCCGGCGGATACCGCAACCTGTATGTAGAAAACTGTAAGATGGATAGCCCAGACCTCGACCGTGTGATCCGCATCAAGACCAGCACCTGCCGCGGCGGACTGATTGAAAATGTATTCGTGCGTAACGTCACCGTAGGACAGTGTCGCGAAGCCGTACTACGCATCAACCTGCAATACGAAAACCGGGAGAACTGCAACCGCGGTTTTACTCCTACTGTCCGCAACGTTCACCTAAAGAATGTAACCTGCGAAAAGAGCAAACTTGGTGTCCTTATTATCGGTCTCGACGACGATGATCATGTGTACAATATCAGCGTTGAAGACTCCCACTTTAATAATGTTGCCAAAGATGGAAATGACATAAAAGGAGCAAAAGACGTTACGTTCAAAAATCTCTATATAAATGGAAAACTTGTAAAGTAGCAAAAGCCATTTTACATCATATACGCCCGAAGTTGTGACATTCTGACAGAATTTCATTTAACTTCGGGCTTCATATTTCCCCATTTTTCTTATTTTTCACAGAATACTTGTTCGTTGTCTCTAAATAAAAACTATCTTTGTATTCCAATAATCCGGAACTCAATACGATATGGAGCAACTGAAAACTATCAAAGAGCTTATCAATCAAGGAGATGTAGCAGAAGCTATCCGGCAGCTCGATGAATATCTGATCACCGACTCTACCGACCGGGACGAAGCTTTCTATCTCCTGGGAAATGCCTACCGTAAACAAGGCAACTGGCAACTGGCTTTGAACAACTACCAGTATGCTATCGACCTCAATCCCGACAGCCCTGCCCGTGAAGCCTATCGTATGGCAATGGATATCCTGAATTTCTTCAATAAGGATATGTACAATCAATAACATATAAAAGTAACGTAAATTATGGCAAAGATTAAAGGAGCAATCGTAGTGGACACCGAACGGTGTAAAGGCTGCAATCTATGCGTGGTAGCCTGTCCTCTGCATGTAATAGCCCTCACCAAAGAGGTGAACGTAAAAGGGTATAACTATGCCCACCAAATATTGGAAGATACCTGCAACGGCTGTGCGTCGTGCGCCCAGGTTTGCCCGGACGGATGTATCTCTGTTTTTAAAGTAAAAGTTGAATAAATCTGTAAATCAGTAGAATATGGCAGAAGAAGTTGTATTAATGAAAGGAAACGAAGCCATCGCCCACGCCGCTATCCGTTGCGGTGCTGATGGATACTTCGGTTATCCTATTACTCCGCAATCGGAAGTATTGGAAACTCTTGCCGAACTGAAGCCCTGGGAAACTACCGGCATGGTAGTGCTACAGGCAGAAAGTGAAGTGGCAGCTATTAATATGGTGTACGGCGGTGCCGGAAGTGGAAAGATGGTATTAACCTCATCGTCCAGCCCCGGTGTCAGCCTGAAACAAGAAGGTATCTCCTACCTGGCAGGTGCCGAATTACCCTGTTTGATTGTAAACGTAATGCGCGGCGGCCCCGGATTGGGAACCATCCAACCCAGTCAGGCAGACTACTTCCAGACTGTCAAGGGTGGAGGTCACGGTGACTACCGTCTGATCACTTTGGCTCCCGCTTCCGTACAGGAAATGGCTGATTTCGTTGGATTGGCCTTTGATCTTGCCTTCAAATATCGCAACCCGGCTATCATTCTTGCCGACGGTGTTATCGGTCAGATGATGGAAAAGGTTGTATTGCCTCCGCAAAAGCCCCGCCGTACAGATGCAGAAGTTATCGAGCAATGCCCGTGGGCTACTACCGGCAGAGTAAACGGACGCAAGCCCAATATCATTACTTCTTTGGAATTGAAACCGGAAGAGATGGAAAAGAATAACATCCGCTTCCAGGCTAAATACAAACTGATTGAAGAAAACGAAGTACGTTTCGAAGAAATCAATTGTGAAGATGCCGATTACCTGATTATCGCCTTCGGTTCTATGGCCCGTATCGGACAGAAAGCAATGGAACTTGCACGCGAAGAAGGTATCAAAGTCGGTATACTGCGCCCCATTACCCTTTGGCCCTTCCCCACAAAAGCCATTGCAGCCTATGCTGAAAAAGTGAAAGGCATGCTGGTTACCGAATTGAATGCGGGACAGATGGTTGAAGATGTACGCCTCTCTGTGAATGGTAAAGTAAAAGTAGAACACTTCGGGCGTCTCGGCGGTATCGTACCCGATCCGGAAGAGATTGTAAGTGCACTGAAAGAAAAATTAATCGAGAAATGAACCCTGATAAGATAAGAAGCGTATTGAATATACTCTTTATGATACTTGCCTTGGCAGCTATCATCGTATATTTCGTTGCAAAGGATGACTTCAAACTGTTCATCTACGTTTGTGGCGCAGCAATATTCGTTAAGCTAATGGAGTTTTTTATACGGTTCACCAACAGATAAGGAGAAGTGATTATGACAAAAGAAGATATTATCAAGCCTGAGAATCTGGTTTATAAGAAACCGACTCTGATGAACGATAATCCCATGCACTACTGTCCGGGATGCAGCCACGGTGTGGTACACAAGCTGATAGCCGAAGTAATCGAAGAAATGGGCATGGAAGACAAAGCAGTAGGTATCTCCCCCGTGGGATGTGCCGTGTTCATCTATAACTATCTGGATATTGACTGGCAGGAAGCCGCACACGGACGTGCACCCGCTCTTGCCACTGCGATCAAGCGCCTGTGGCCGGACAGACTGGTATTCACTTACCAGGGAGACGGTGACCTGGCATGTATCGGTACGGCAGAAACAATCCATGCACTGAACCGCGGTGAGAATATCACCATCATCTTCATCAACAACGCCATTTATGGTATGACGGGTGGACAGATGGCTCCTACTACCTTGGTCGGCATGAAGACTTCTACCAGTCCTTACGGACGTGATGTTCATTTGCACGGTTATCCGCTGAAGATGGCAGATATCGCCGCACAACTGGAAGGAACCGCTTACGTTACCCGCCAGAGTGTACAAACAGTCGGTGCTATCCGCAAAGCAAAGAAAGCCATCCGCAAAGCATTCGAGAACTCCATGGCAGGCAAAGGCTCCAACCTGGTAGAAATCGTTTCTACTTGTAACTCCGGTTGGAAACAGACACCTACGCAATCTAACAAATGGATGGAAGAGCACATGTTCCCGTTCTATCCGCTGGGTGACTTGAAAGACAGATAAATCAGTTAACAAGGAAACGAGGGAACAAGTTAACAAGGAGGAGATGCTTCCTCGTCAACTTGTCAACTGCAACCTCGTCAACTAAAAGAAAAGAACAATGAAAGAAGAAATCATTATAGCAGGCTTCGGTGGACAAGGCGTATTGTCTATGGGAAAGATTTTGGCATACTCGGGACTGATGGAAGATAAGGAAGTGAGCTGGATGCCCGCTTACGGACCGGAACAGCGTGGTGGTACAGCCAACGTTACGGTGATTGTAAGCGATGAGAAAATCTCCTCTCCTATTCTGAGCAAGTATGACGCTGCCATTATTCTGAACCAGCCCTCACTGGAGAAATTCGAAAGTAAGGTAAAGACGGGCGGTATCCTGATTTACGACGGATATGGTATCATCAACCCGCCGACGCGTAAAGATATCAAAGTGTATCGCATCGACGCAATGGATGCAGCCAATGAAATGAATAATGCCAAAGCATTCAACATGATCGTACTGGGTGGATTGCTGAAACTGAAACCGATGGTTACGCTGGATAGCGTACTCAGAGGCTTGAAGAAGACCTTGCCCGAACGTCATCATCACTTGATACCGATGAATGAAGAAGCGATTAAAAAAGGAATGGAATTGATTAAAGAGGTATAATTCCATTGACTCTTACGATAAATCAATAAGCCCTTGCAATAGTTTCTTTTTGCAAGGGCTTATTTTATAAGTTACCATATTTATATCAAAGAAATAAAAAGTACGTTTGTAAAAATAGGCAAAAAAGGCTGAATTCCGCAAGCGAATAATTTTTTATTGTATCTTTGCGCCTAATTATGAGACGCATTCTACTGACATATATACTTCTATTCGTATTGGGATTGCTGGCAGCACAGGCACAGCGGCCACTCAATACATTGGATAATCGTGACCGCTATGGGAATCAGGTTGACCCGTCAACACAACCAGATAGCCTGGATACCAGCACTGACGTTCAAAGTATTCCGCCTAAACTCTATATGTGGCAATTAAGCGAGACTCTGGGTAACCGGACCATCGTTCCTGCCGACACTCTTTCCTTGAATTTCCAGAATACAAACCTGGTAGACGGTATGACGGGACAATATAATTTCCTGGGTAACCTCGGCTCTCCCCGTCTTTCACGTATATTCTTTGATCGTGAAAGCACCGAACCGACTATTTTTATGACACCATTCTCCAGTTTCTTTGTTCGTCCCGATCAGGTATTCTTCACCAACAGTAATGTTCCTTATACAAATCTGACTTATTATAAAGCGGGTAATAAGGTAAACGGTGAAGAGCGATTCAAATCTTATTTTTCTGTCAATGTAAACAAACGGTTGGCATTTGGCTTCAATTTCGATTACCTGTACGGACGTGGATACTACTCCAATCAATCTACTTCGCACTTCAATGCCGGCATATTCGGAAGTTATATTGGCGAACGCTACCAACTGCAAGCTGTCTACAACAACTTCTTCATGAAGATGAATGAAAACGGCGGTATAGCAAATGACGGTTACATTACCCGCCCCGATACAATGGCTGACGGTAAGAAAGAATACGAGTCCACCACTATTCCTGTGAAGCTGGAGCAAACTTCCAACCGTAACAAAGACTTCTATATTTACCTTACGCAACGCTATCGGTTAGGATTCAAGCGGAGAGTATTGAAAGAAGTAGCCCAAAACAATAGCGTTAAACAGAACTTCGCTCCCACGGCAGCATCTACTGCCATGATTCCCGATACTGCCATTACAGACAGCTTAGGTATGGATCGTTTAGGTGCTGACAGTTTAGGCACCGACAGTCTTTCAGCAGAAAGGCTTGCAATAAAAAAAAGCCTGAGTCTGGATAGCCTTAACAACGCCACTGCCTTGGCAGAAGATACCAATTATGTTGAAGAATTCGTCCCTGTCACAAGTTTCATTCACACTTTTAAAGTGGAGCGCTCACGCCATCGTTTCCAATCATACAGCGAACCGGAGGGTATGTATGAAAACACTTACTTCAACAAAAACGGAAGTGTCAGTCGGGACTCCACCACAGCATTCAGCATAAAGAACATCTTTGGCATAGCCCTGTTGGAAGGTTTCAACAAATATGCTAAAGCAGGATTAACCGCTTATATCTCTCATAAGTTCAGCCGTTATGACCTGATGAATGCAGATTCCATGACGGTAGACCGCTTCACAGAACAAGAAATATTTGTGGGCGGTGAACTTGCCAAACGACAAGGTAAAGTCCTTCACTATTCCATAGATGGTGAAATAGGTATTATGGACAAAGCGCTGGGGCAATTCCGTGTACATGGTAATATGGATTTGAATTTCCGATTGGGAAAAGATACAGTAAACCTTATCGCACGAGGTTTTGTGACGAATACACTCCCATCTTTCTATATGCGGCATTATCACTCCAATCATTTCTTCTGGGACAATGATAATATGGAGAAAGAATTCCGTACCCGTGTAGAAGGCGAATTAAACATTGACCGCTGGGGTACTAATCTTCGTGCCGGTGTAGAAAACGTCAAGAACTATACTTATTTCAACCAGAAAGCTGTACCCGAGCAGTATAGCGGTAATATACAAATACTTTCAGCAACTCTGAAACAGAACTTCCGTGCAGGTATTTTCCATTTGGATAACGAAGTAACCTGGCAAAAGTCAAGCAATGAAACAATTCTCCCATTGCCACAACTTTCACTATACTCCAATTTATACATCCTGACCAAGTTAGCGAAGAAAGTTCTTACAGTGCAATTGGGAGCCGATGTGCGCTATTTCACCAAATATAACGCACCGGCCTATACACCTGCCGTTCAGCAATTCCACCTGCAACCGGAAAACGATCAGGTAGAGATAGGTGGTTATCCTATAGTGAACATTTATGCAAACCTGCAACTGAAGCGTACACGGTTATTCGCTATGTACTCTCACGTAAATCAAGGCATGGGTACACGTAACTCTTTCCTCGTACCGCATTACCCCATCAACCCGAGTCTGCTAAAGATAGGTGTTTCATGGAACTTCTACGATTAAAACTCTTTCCACATGAGAATCCCGAAAGCCAGAATACTGAAATACGCAGCTATGGGTATAATAGCCGCTTTCATTGCTACCTTCTTTTTAAAGAAGGAGAAGCAGCAAGGGCATCCGCGTGACTATGCAGAAATCGCAGCCGAGAAAATAATCCGCGCTGCCACAGAATACAACTCCATCAGCTTCTATGTTGACGGAGATACCTTATCGGGCTTTCATTATGAACTGATAGAAGCGTTTGCCCGTGACCATGGCTGGAAGGCTGCCATCACTCCCGAAATGAGTTTTGACAAACGGCTGGAAGGACTTGCAACAGGCGAGTTCGATGTTATCGCTTATGGTATTCTAGCCACCAGTGAACTGAAAGACTCTTTGCTCCTTACTACTCCGATTGTACTTAATAAACAGGTTCTCGTACAACGCAAAGCCACATCTCCCACTGACTCTTTATTCGTTAAAAGTCAGTTAGACCTGGCAGGCAAAACCCTGCACGTAGTGAAAGGATCACCTTCCATCCTCCGTATTCGTAATCTGGGAAACGAAATTGGTGACACTATATATATTAAGGAAATAGATAAATACGGTTCGGAACAGCTGATATCACTTGTAGCTCATGGGGATATAGATTATGCCGTATGCGATGAAAGCATCGCCCGTGCCGTAACGGACAGTATTCCACAGATAGATATCAATACCGATATCAGTTTTACCCAGTTCTATTCTTGGGGAGTCAGCAAACAATCACCTGTTCTATTGGACAGCCTTAACAGCTGGCTTCAGACTTTTCGGAACAGTGATGAGTTTAAATCTATCTACCGTAAATATTACCGGACTTCGAATCAGAGATAAGTTCCTATCAAACATGCTTATACAATAAAACCGGAAGTTTCGCACAGGGAACTTCCGGTTTTATTCTTTTCCATTCTTAGTTTCATGCCTTGGAACTGTCAGTTTCATTGCTTGGAACTGCTAGTTTCATCCGGTGAAACTACTGGTTTCACACCGAGAAACTATTAGTTTCATGCCTTGAAACTAATAGTATCAAGCAAGGCTCTCTACTTCCCGAAGCCACATCTCTGATGATGCATCGCTTGGCATACGCCAATCCCCGCGCGGACTGATGGAAATACTACCTACTTTAGGTCCGTCCGGCAGACAAGAGCGCTTAAATTGTTGATTGAAGAAGCGGCGGAAGAATGTCTGCAACCATTTCTTGATTGTCTCTTCATCATACACGTCCTTAAATGTACGCACTGCAAGGAAGAATATCTTGGAAGGACGGAAACCACAACGGAGGAAATAATACAGAAAGAAATCATGTAGCTCATAAGGACCTACCAGATCTTCCGTTATCTGTTTGATATTGCCGTTTTCATCTGCCGGAATCAATTCAGGACTAATCGGAGTATCCACAATATCCAGCAGCGTCATGCGTGAAGCTTCGTCCATATCATTCTCGGCTACCCATTTCACCAGATACTTAACCAAAGTCTTAGGCACACTTCCATTCACACCATACATGGACATATGATCTCCATTATAAGTAGCCCAGCCCAATGCCAGTTCCGAAAGATCGCCCGTACCAATTACCATTCCCCAAGTCTGGTTGGCAATATCCATCAGTATCTGCGTACGCTCGCGTGCCTGAGCATTTTCATAAACTACATCATGCACATCGATATCATGGTCTATATCTTTGAAATGCTGAATACAGGCTTCCTTGATGCTGACCTCACGAACGGTGATTCCTAAAGAATTCATCAAATCCAGAGCATTCGTATACGTGCGGTCTGTTGTTCCAAACCCCGGCATTGTTACACCGATAATATCTTTACGAGACCATCCCAATTTATCGAAGGTTTTGACACACACCAGTAATGCCAATGTAGAATCCAACCCACCGGAAATGCCGACTACCGCACTCTTGGCAGCAGTGTGTACCAGACGCTGAGCCAAACCGGAAACTTGTATAGAGAATATTTCCTCGCAACGCTCGTTCAACTCAACTCCTTGCGGCACAAAAGGATGAGGGTCAAAACAACGCGTCAGGTTCAGTTCTTTGCTATTTACATATTCTGTGAAAACACGTACCGCCTCTCCCGGTGCGCAATGCGCCCGACAAGCGGAAAAAGTTGTATTAACTCGACGTTCCGTACGCAAATGTTCCACATCTATTTCACTGATAATCACCTGTCCCTCGAAAGAGAAACGCTTGCTGCGAGCTATCAGGCTGCCATTTTCGAAAATCAGTCCGTTCCCTGCAAACACCACATCCGTAGTAGACTCACCGAACCCACACGAACAGAAAACATAACCGGCAATGCAACGAGCCGACTGCTGGCTGATCAAAGAACACAAATAGTTGTGCTTACCAATCCCTTCATTATCCGCCGACAGATTAAACAGAATTTCCGCACCTTGCAATGCCAGTGAAGAACTGGGAGGAATAGGTGCCCATAAATCCTCACAAATTTCAATGCCGAACGTCGTATCCGCAGTTTCGAACAATAAGTCAGTTCCCATTGGAACCACCTGCCCGCAAAGGCGCACGCTCCTTTCACTTACATCCACAGCGGATGTAAACCAGCGTTTCTCATAAAATTCCTTGTAGTTGGGGAGGTAAGTCTTGGGCACTACTCCCAACACTTTTCCTTTTTGAATTACGACTGCGGCATTCAGCAATACTCCGTTCATCGCTATCGGCATGCCAAGTATGGCTATGATATCCAACTGCCTTGTATTACTTACAATCTGTATCAATCCCATTTCCGCTTCTTCAAGCAATAATTGCTGGGCAAACAAATCACCGCATGTATATCCCGTCACACACAACTCCGGAAAAGCAATGATCTGCACACCTTTCCCCTCGGCTATGATTATTTCCTTTTCAATTTCCCTGGCATTGAACTTACAGTCCGCTACCTTCACACGGGGCACAGCCGCCGCTACCTTTACATATCCGTAATTCATAAGGATGTCATTTAAAAATATGGCGGCAAAAATACGGTTATTTATCCATAAACACAAAATAATCACTTCATTCACCTCAGATATCCAAGATTATTTGTACTTTTAGCAACATTTTTAAAGCACGCCATACAAAACTCATGAGAGCTCCTAATACAGTCCATAAATGGTTACTTTCCCTGATATTTCTAATCGGGTGCCTGTCAGTTTCCGCTAAAGAAAAAGAGTATATATTATTCCTCAGTTCCGTCAATGCAGAAGAAGCATGGATTCACGGTTTCCGGAACGAACTTCAAAAACGCTTCCCTTATGAAGGAAATATCGAATTACGTGAATACTTTCTGGCAGTCCCGGTGCTTACCAATGAAGAAGAAGTCAAACAAGCCCAAGATAATCTTCTGCAAACATTTCCTACACCACCTAAAGTTGTCATAATCGTAGGAGATCCGGGCTGGTTGGTCAGTGCGCCCATTTTCGATGGCCCCTGGAAAAATATCCCTGTCATACTTTGCTATTCACGCGGACGGGTTCCCTCTACTCTGCAAACATTATTGGCAAAAACTCCTTTGACAGAAGCAAACAGCATCCCTATCGAAGAATTTAACAAAAACTACAATATCACCGTACTGAAACAACCTTATTACATCAAGGAAACTCTGACACTCATCAAACAGCTTCAGCCGGAAGTCAACCGGATTGCTTTTATTTCCGACAACCGTTATATCAGCACAGTTACCCGCCAAGCCGTGAGTGCGGTGATGCAAAAAGATTTTCCTGATCTAAAACTGGAACTTTTATCTTCAGAGCAAATAAGTACAGAAGAATTACTGGATACACTTACCAGTTACAAGCAAACCACCGGCGTCATCTATTACGCATGGCTCCGGCAATATGGAAATAACAAGAATTACTATCTGTCGGACCACCTCAAAAAGATACTCCCCAGCTTCCTGGAAGTTCCCGTATTTACATTAGCTGACTTAAACCTGCAAGAAAATCTCTATGCTGGCGGACATTATATCTCTATCCGTGACTTCACGGATACGGTAATGTCCACAATCAGTCGCATCCTATCGGGAGAAACAGCCTCTTCCATTCCTTACCAGAATGGCGGAGTTGCACATACCTATCTGAACTTTGCCGACCTGAAATGGTGCAAGATACCAGAAAATTTATATCCGAAAGACGCTATTTACTTTTTCCAGCCTCCTACTTTCTATCAGCAGTATAAGACTTACATCTGGATGACAATCCTATTTATCGCTTTATTCTTCACCCTATATATCTTCTATTATATTCATTCCCAAAAGCATAAAAAGGAGCTGATTCTTGCAAAGGAACGTGCCGAAGAATCCGACCGTCTCAAATCAGCTTTTCTTGCTAATATGAGTCATGAGATACGCACTCCGCTCAATGCTATCGTGGGCTTTTCCAGTATTCTTGCCGAAACGGCTGATACCCCTGAAAGCCATGAATATATCCGGATTATTGAAGACAACAACTGCCTGTTGCTACAACTCATTAACGATATACTCGACCTGTCCAGGATAGAAGCCGGTTTGCTGGACTTCTGTTATACCGAAGTAGACATCAATGGCTGTATTCGTAAACTTGAAGATGCTTTCCATTTTAGGATGCCTGCAAATGTGGAATGTATTGCAGAGTTTGGCATGAAGAAATGCCACGTCTATACCGAAAAGAATCGTCTGAGTCAAGTACTTGGCAATTATCTCTCCAATGCCATTAAGTACACCACAGAGGGAAGTATCACTGTCGGCTACTATCCACCCAAAGACGGAAACATGCGATTCTATGTGCGGGACACCGGTTGCGGAATTTCTCCTGAAAAGCAGAAAGCTATTTTCCAACGTTTTGTAAAGCTGGATAACTTCAAACAAGGTACCGGCCTTGGCTTATCCATTTGCCAAATGATTGCTGAAAAGATACATGCCACCGTCGGAGTTTCTTCCGAAATAGGTAAAGGTTCCGAGTTCTGGATAGAAATACCTTACCAGCCAATTCACACTGTTTAACAAAAAGGAGGAAAAAAGAATGGAAATCTTTTGGTAAAATCGAATAAGTCTTTATCTTTGCAAGCGAAATAAAAATGTAATTATTACAAGTTTGAATTAAACGAATATGGAAGTAGTAGTAGAACGATTGCAAGGACATAACATTAAACCCTCGGTACAGCGTATTGCTATCATGAAATATCTTATGGAGCACCGCACACATCCGACGGTAGATGAGATTTATACGGCATTATCTCCTACTATACCGACACTCTCAAAAACTACAGTCTACAACACGCTGAAGATTTTGAGCGAACAAGGAGCCGCACAAACGCTTACCATCGATGAGCGTAACACATGCTATGATGCCGACACCACTCCACATTCACATTTCTTGTGCAAGCGTTGCGGAAGAATCTATGACTTGCCGTGTGACGACGCAATAAAAAAAGTGGTAGATACGGATATGGATGGACACGAAGTGCAGGAAATCCATTATTATTACAAAGGAATCTGTAAACAATGTAAAGAAGACTAACGTTTTTTATAAAACGAACGAATAACTAATTCAATTAAATCAAAAAGAAAATGAAAAAATTTAGATGTACTGTATGCGGTTACGTATATGAAGGTGATGCCGCTCCTGAGAAATGCCCGTTGTGTAAAGCTCCTGCCAGCAAGTTCGTAGAAGTTGTAGAAACCACAGAAGACGGTCCTCTGTCTTTTGCTGACGAACACGTGATCGGTGTAGCTAAAGGTTGTGATGATGAAATGATTAAAGACCTGAACAACCACTTCATGGGTGAATGCACAGAAGTAGGTATGTATTTGGCTATGAGCCGTCAGGCTGACCGTGAAGGTTATCCCGAAGTAGCTGAAGCTTTCAAGCGTTATGCTTGGGAAGAAGCAGAACACGCTTCTAAGTTCGCTGAACTGTTGGGTGACTGTGTATGGGATACCAAAACTAACCTCGAAAAGAGAATGAACGCTGAGTCAGGCGCTTGCGAAGACAAGAAACGTATTGCCACTCGTGCAAAAGCTCTGAATCTGGATGCTATCCATGACACTGTTCATGAAATGGCAAAAGATGAAGCTCGTCACGGTAAAGGCTTTGAAGGTCTGTACAACCGTTACTTCAAGAAATAATCCTTTTTAGTATTGTATTTTTAGGGAAAGAGGTTACCATTCCGGTAACCTCTTTTTCTATAATACGATTCATCCCCTCTCAAGTTATCCCACGAAATGTAACACATCATTTGCTATACGTTACATTCCCCTTTTATAAAGGGGTTTTCCTCCATATTATGTTTGCGAGAATATCTGTTTTCAATTACTTTTGTATCACAATTGCTAACCCCAACGTAATTATGAAAACGCTATTATCCATCTTATTCCTTTTCTTTGCAACCTACGGATACAGTCAATCAGAGAAACTATTTACAGTAGACCGTGAATTATCAAACAGCAATATCAATCAGATCTATCAAGCCAAAGACGGAGTTATCTGGATAGCCACCGAAGACGGACTTAATCGTTACGACGGCGCCAAGTTCAGTGTGTACAAACACAAAGAAGGAAACGACAGTTCATTGGTAGATAACAATGTAAGGATACTCTTCGAAGACAGCAAAGGGAACTTCCTGATAGGTACTCAACGCGGGTTACAACTTTACGACCCGTCAACAGACCTCTTTAAAGAAATCCCCATCCTGTACCAAACTGGAATAAACATGAGCGCACATATCAGTACGATCCTGGAGCGTAAGAATGGAGAGTTATTAATAGGAACGTCCGGGCATGCCGTTTATTCACTAACATTAGGAGGAACAGAACCTCTTATCAAAGAGGCGCAACTGCCGGTTCCCAGTTTTTTCATCACCTATCTATTCGAAGACCAAAACGAAAATCTATGGGTTTCTACAGAAGGAAAGGGGTTATACCGCATTGACACGTCAGGTCAAATATATCACTATTTCATCGGGAAAGAGAATGCCTGGAATATAGTAACTTCTATTTGCCTGGATGAAAAAGGGAATATCTATGCCAGTAACATAAACAAAGGAATATTTGTCTACGACCAGCAGAAAGATACTTTTATCCCTATCTCCTGTCCGATACTTCCTAGCCTGCCTATCAATACAATATATGCTGCCGGACAAGGAAAAATCTATATCGGAACCATAGGGTACGGCATAAAAGTATATGACATACATACACAGAAGATAAAGGAAAGCGAGTTCAGTTTCAGTACTTTCGATTTCAGCAAAGCCGATGTACATGCCATCACAAAGGATCGGGCAGGCAACTTATGGCTGGGTATCAACGGCAAAGGAGTCATGCTTCTTCCGGCTACAACAAACCAATTCAAGTACATGGGTTACAAGTCTGTAACAACCAATAAAATAGGTTCTAACAGCATAAAAGCAGTATGTAAAGACAAGGAAGGAACCTTATGGCTCGGAACAGCCAATGACGGTATATATGGTATAAAAGGAAAGAATAAGCCTTCCCTGCACTTTGAGCACAAAGAAACATCTAATTCCGTGCCGTCCACAATCAACCATATCCACCAGACAGCAGACGGCAGATTGTGGCTGGCTTCACCTTTGGAAGGACTGGCAGAGATGGACCCCAAGACCGGCCTGTGCCGATACTATAAATTACAGGACCATTATCAGAATGAAGTAAAAAACATATCGTATCTGACTTCAGACAAGAACGGTGAACGATTATGGGTAGCCGTTATGGGCGGAGGCGTGTTTTACATCGATCTAAAAACCGGGAAAGTCAACAGATGCGATACTTTTGAAAGCGGAAAAGAATATCAGGAGAATTACAATGTACTCCACAACCGTTGGGTAGCCTCATTGCTGTACACCAGCAATAATAAGTTATATATCGGCACCTACGATGGCTTAGGATGTCTGGATATACCCACAATGAACTTCGCCTCAACCTATGGGAAAAACAGGATATTCAGCGGCAGTATCATACTGACCCTCTTTGAGGATGAACAAGGCGACATCTGGGCAGGTACCACCAAAGGACTCATTCATATAGACGGAAAAAATGGAAGCTCTAAAACTTATACTACACACGATGGATTGCCCAATAATACCATTTGTGCCATTCAAGGCGACAAACAACATGGATTATGGATAAGTACCAATTACGGTATCACAAACATGGATCCGGAAACAGGTACCTTTATCAACTACTATGCAGGCAATGGGTTACAAGGAAATGAATTCAGCAAAAATGCAGCCTGTACAGATAAAGATGGATATCTCATCTTTGGAGGTATCAATGGTATCACCTTTTTCCGACCAGCAGAAATCACTACAGAAGTCAAAAAGCCCGAGGTTAGAATTGCCGACTTCTACATCCATAATAAAGCTGTAAAGAAAGGTACACGTTCCGGTAACCACGAAGTTATAGAAACAGCAGTACAGGAAGCCAGCCGGTTCCGTTTATGTCATAGAGACAACTCGTTCAGCATCGAATTCTCAGCCATGGAATTCTATAATCCGGAACGGATCACCTATCTTTATTCCATGAATGGAGCAACCTGGATGGCATTAGCTCCGGGCGTCAACAGAGTTTCTTTCAGTGATCTGGCACCGGGTACTTATCACTTCAGGATGAAAGCCAAAGACTATACAGCCTACTCGGAAGAGAAAGAAATCATCATCCAGATAGATCCGGCATGGTGGGCATCGGGTTGGGCTAAATTAATATACGTCCTATTGATATTATCAATCATCGGATTCATTGTGATGCAGGTGCATCATCGTTACCGTATGCATCAAAAGATGTTGCAACACATCCATGCCGAGCAAATTAACGAAGCAAAGTTACAGTTCTTCATTAATATCTCTCACGAAATACGAACTCCGATGTCGCTTATCATCAGTCCCTTGCAACAACTGATGGCAAAAGATAAGGATGCAGAATGTAGAAAGCTCTACAGTACTATACAACGGAATGCCGAGCGCATCCTGCAATTGGTAAACCAATTAATGGATATCCGAAAAATAGACAAAGGACAAATGTCCCTCATGTTTAAAAAGGCTGAAATAGTTAGTTTCACCCGTGACCTGTTAGAAACCTTCGAACAACAGACAAGGGTAAAGAAACTCGACTTAAAATTCCACACCTCTGCTCCTGAAATAGAAATGTGGATAGATCCTAAGAACTTTGACAAGATCATCCTGAACCTACTGTCGAATGCTTGTAAGTTCACACCTGAAAACGGACAAGTGGAAATCAGCCTCAGCACAGGTGAGGATACCCACCTTCCCCAAAATGCACCCCTGCGCCGATATGTTGAACTTACAGTTGCGGACAGTGGTATCGGCATTGCTTCCACTGAACGGGAACATATATTCGAGCGATTCTACCAGATACGCAACAGTCAGAACAACTCAAATATAGGAACAGGTATCGGGCTTCATCTCACACGCTCTTTAGTGGAGCTGCATTACGGAAATATTCACGTAGAGGACAATGGCGAAGGCAGACCGGGCTCCCGGTTTATCATACGGCTACCGCTGGGAAACGAGCATTTGAAAAAGGAAGAAATAGAAGAAGCAACAACTGCCGACACCCTAATAAATATCCCGGCGGCAGAACCGGCTACCATAGCCCCCCCGCTGCCTTATGATGACGATGAAGAAGCCAGCGGTAAAGTCCGTGCCCGCAGTCGTCGCCATGTGCTTGTGGTAGAAGACGATGAAGAGATTCGCCACTACATTTGCCGCGAACTGAGCAATGACTTTTACATGACCGAATGCAGTAACGGAAAAGAAGCATTAGCATCGATATTATCCCATACGCCCGATCTGATAATCAGCGACGTGATGATGCCTGAAATGGATGGCTTGACACTCTGCCGCAAGATACGACAGAATGTGAACATCAACTATCTACCCATCATCCTGCTTACCGCCCGTACCAGCGAGGAGGACAATCTGGAAGGGTTGGATACCGGTGCCGATGCTTATCTGATGAAACCATTCAGCATTGAGTTGCTGAGAAAAACTGTCTTAAACCTCATCCGCCGCCGGGAACAATTGCGTAATGCTTTCAGTGGCCGTCAGAATCAGGAGGAACAAATCTCAATCCCAGAAGTAAAATCTCCCGATGACCGGCTTATGGAACGTGTCATGCGCGTTATCAATGAGAATTTAGGCAATCCGGCATTAACTGTCGAAATGATCAGTACGGAAGTAGGTATCAGCCGTGTACATCTGCATCGCAAGCTCAAAGAACTCACGAATCAGACTACACAACAACTCATTCGTAACTTGCGTCTGAAGCAGGCAGCTACCCTGCTGGCCGACAAGCGGCATAGCATAACAGAAGTAGCCACATTAACCGGTTTTACGCATCCCACTTACTTCGCCACGGCATTCCGCGAAATGTATGGCATATCACCATCAGAGTATATGGAACGCCATATAGGGCAAGATAAAACGAAAGATGGCATCTTTTGATGTGAAAGATGCCAACTTATGCAACAAGAGATGCCAACTTTTGATGTAAAAGATGGCATCTTTTACATAGCTATTTTAAAGTTCTTGTCCGAGGGCTTTCCGTTAGGTTAAGCCTACCGGACATATCGCCTCCGCAATCTACTATGATCTTATGCAATACTATCGCCGGACTGAGAGGGCGAATAGTCAGAGTATGTACCCCGGCCTCCAGAGTGACATCAGGAAAAGTTACTTTTGACTCTATTACCCGTGCCGCCCCCGCAGGATACATTTTTGAATAACAGTTGGCCCAAGTCAGGTCTGAATTGTAGTTCACGATTTGTTCCTCACCGTCATCTAAACGAATGGCATAACTATGCCCTCCTTTAATAAAAGGCAAAGTACTATCCAATATCAGGCGTATACGCACACCGGACAAGTCAGACTTTAATCGCATTTGATAGGTCAACGAAGCACCGGATACCGGCTTGGTATATGGCATCAAAGAAAGTCCGGAGAGTGTACGTCCCAAGTCCGATATAACAGTCCATTGTGTACCGGGTTCCTGCACGGATGTAGCAAAACGTTCCGCTTCCATTACCACCACCCCACTGCTCTCTTCGTATTCATAACCACCCATTACCATATTTCCGTTCCGGGAAGCATCCACACGGGTTACTTTCGGCATTATATTTCCTCCTTTCGGTTCATCCCATGAAGTATAGCCTATATGGGTCTGATCCATCATGTGTTTCCATTTGCCACCGGCAATATTATTATTATAATCGGCGCATAGTTCCGCATCTCTCCGGAAGCAATACTCTACGCGATCCGCCCAGGCATTGGCACGTACATCATTTTCAGCAGCCAACTGCCGATTCATGGCGGTAGCACAGTACATTTCATAAAGATTGGCCATAGCTTGCACAGGGAATAATATCAGCTCCTTATAAGCATCGCGCCTATTCTCCGGCAGCAAAGCAAACTGACGGACAGCATGTGCTTCCAATGCCAGAAACTCATCGGCCACAGCTTTAAATTCACCACTTTGCAAATTATAGGTTTTGTGATCTAACATCTCTGCCGTCACACGAGCACAATACTTACAATAAAGATTTAAAATTCGTGCAGCTTCGTCAGCATATTCATTACCAAATTGCTGGCGGCAAAATTCTCTTGTATAATCCATCAGATTACCCGCATTAAAAGCATCAGGATTCCATGCCATTTTCAAGAAGAAATCCGTAGGAAACTCATTCGGTTTCAAATCACCTACATTCAATATCCACATCTTATCCACACCATAAGCATACGTCAGATAAAGCTGTTCCCACATATGCTGGATTTGAGTCATATTCAACCACTGATAAGCACGCGGAGCACCATGCAAATCCACATGATAGTACATGCCATAACCACCGGGATGACGTTTAACACCCGGTTCGGGCAGACGGCGAACATCTCCCCAATTGTCATCACATAACAGAATCATTACATCATCCGGTATCTGCATACCTTGATCGTAATATTCCAGTACCTCACTATAAAGCGCCCATAATTGTGGAGTCTTAGAAGCAGATTTTCCCGTAACCTCGGCTATGATACGACGCTGTTCTTTCACTATATTTTCCAACAGTTTTGTATCCGTATCAGGTCCCATCGGCGCATCACCGTCACCACGCATCGCAATGGTCACCACTTCTTCTTTACCCCGCATGCGCTCTATACCTTCACGGAAAAAGCGGTCGATACCATCTTTGTTTGTCTGATAGTTCCAGGCTCCATACACTTTACGATTGCGAGCATACTCCTGATGGTTACGCGCCATAGGCTCATGGTGGGAAGTACCGATTATGATCCCCATCTCATCAGCCAATGGACTGTTCATGGGATCATCCGCATAGAAAGCCGCACTCCACATAGCAGGCCATAGGAAGTTGGCTTTCAGGCGAAGCAACAATTCATACACATGCACGTACATTTTACTATTGAAGCCACCATAACGTTCCGTGGTCCAACCTCCCATGCAAGGCCATTCATCATTAATAAAAATACCGCGATACTTCACTGCCGGTTCTCCGTCGGTATATACACCTTTTTTTATATAGAGTTCCTCATGCCGTTCCGCCGGAACATCCGCCCACCAATACCAGGGAGATACCCCTATCTGACGGGATAACTCATAAACTCCATAGATAGTTCCACGCTTATCGCTACCAGCAATTAACAACACTTCACCCGGTATTCCTTCCACCGGATCTTTTACTGTGGTGATTATAAACTTCTCATTCTTGCCTTTCAACTCGCGGGCATCCAGTTTCTTCGATTTCACCAATTGCTTTATGAATGGAGACTCGTCAAAAGAACCAATAAGAATACGTACATTTTGCCCATCCGCACTTCCCTTCTGTTTTGCATCGGCCACTAATGCAGGACGTATATCGGCCACTTTATAAAAATCCTCCTGTAAATTATGTACAGCCGTTAATACTCCTTTATGTTCCTCATCAGCACATAAAATACTGAAACTCCTTTGTTGAGATGTTACAAGCTCCAACGTACCTTCTTCCCGAATGAAAGAGACAAACTTATCCGCCGCTTGCAGTGTCGAAGCCAGAGTGAGACAAAGTTGCAGGCAGACAATCCGTGTTTTTAATGATATTCTCATCATGTAGAAATAAATTAGATTAATAATACTATGAAACAAAGGTACACGGCTTCCAGAAGCCTGCCAAAGATCACTGTTACAGATACTTTCGAGCATATTACGAGTTAAAAGAATAAGGCTGTGTTACATCAATTAAAGTCTATGATACACCCCTAATATAGAATGCAACATCAGTTAATCTTTCTGCAATAGCAACATATTTATTACTATTATTATACTTCCTACTTTTGCTTCGGGAACAAAAAGGTTCTTTATCATTATTTATTAATCTTAAAACTAAAAGAATTATGGAAAGCATGTATGACAACAGTTAATCCTGGCTTTATGACATCAGAGAAAACATAGTTATTAACTATCTTAAACTAATGGTAATGAAAAATGTAAAAAAGAAAATTCAAAGGATTCCTTACTTGTTTCTTTTGATGCTTTTTAGCTGCCTGACAGCTTCGGCACAACAAGGAATAACAGTGAAAGGAACAGTCGTGGACGACAATGGCGAGACTATAATTGGAGCCTCGGTAGTTGTAAAAGGAAATAATTCAATAGGTACGATCTCAGATATAGACGGTAATTTTGTATTGACCGTGCCCAATGAAAAGTCAGTTCTTGTCGTTTCGTTTGTAGGTATGGAACCTCAGGAAGTGAAGGCTTCTTCAAAAGGGACAATCAAAGTAGTTCTGAAAGATGATACACAGCTACTGGACGAAGTTGTAGTAGTAGGTTACGGACAGCAAAAGAAAGCGTCGGTGGTAGGAGCCATTACACAGACTTCCGGAAAAACACTGGAGCGGTCTGGGGTAAGCAATTTAGGAGCTGCCTTAACGGGTAACCTTCCGGGAGTCATTACTTCCAGTTCTACCGGTATGCCCGGTGCCGAAGATCCGAAGATTATTATCCGCACACAGAGCTCGTGGAATAATAGCGAACCCTTGGTACTGGTAGACGGCATCGAACGTGAAATGAGTTCAGTAGACATTTCCTCGGTAGAGAACATCTCTGTATTGAAAGATGCATCCGCTACTGCTGTATATGGTGTGAAAGGTGCCAACGGAGTAATCCTTATTACTACCAAACGCGGTAAGGAAGGAAAAGCCAACGTACAGATCAAGGCCAATATGACAGCTAAAGTAGTATCAAAACTCCCTGAAAAGTATGATGCTTATGACACATTCTACTTGATGAATAACTCCATTGAGCGCGAAGCTTGTCTCAATCCTGCCGGATGGGCAAACTACACACCGGCAGCCATCATCGATAAGTATCGTCATCCGGCCAATGCCGAAGAGTGGGACCGCTATCCTAATGTGGATTGGGAGGATGAACTTTTCAAGAAAGTCGCTATGTCCTATAATACCAGCGTCAACGTATCAGGTGGTACTAAAGTTGTAAATTACTTCGCAGCTGTAGATTTCGTAAACGAAGGTGACTTGTTCAAGAGCTTTGAAAACGGACGTGGTTACAACTCCGGCTTTGGCTATAACCGCATCAACGTACGCAGTAACCTGGACTTCCATTTGACAAAAACGACCAAATTCTCTACCAACCTGTTTGGTTCGAATGCACAACGTCAGCTGCCTTGGGATATGAGCGACAATGACACCGGTTTCTGGAACTCAGCTTATAAATCCGCTCCCGACGCCATGCGTCCCATCTACTCCAATGGTATGTGGGGATGGTATGCGCCGCGTGATGCCGATGTACCCAACTCAGCCTATTTCCTGGCTGTAGGCGGTAAAGAGAAACGCACCACCACCAAAATGACTACTGACTTCATTTTGGAGCAGGACTTGGCTATGTTGACCAAAGGACTGAGATTCAAGGCGAACTTCTCTATGGACTATACTTTTGCGGAGAACAAGCGTGGCCTCAGTGACCAGTACAACGATGCACAACGCATCTGGGTGGATCCGGATACAGGTAATATCTCTTATAAGTTTGACCCTGATACAGGAACCGGACTCGACAAAGTCACTAATCCTATCTATTGGTTACAACAATCCGGTAGTGCAAACATTGGAGCCACTTATCGCAAACTATACTACTCTATGCAGTTCGACTATGCCCGTACCTTCGGCAAACATGAAGTGACCGGCCTTGGCCTTTTCAGCCGACTAAAAGAGGCACAGGGAAGTGTGTTCCCCATTTATCGGGAAGACTGGGTATTCCGTTTTACCTATAACTACGCCATGCGCTATTTCTTCGAGGCCAATGGTGCTTATAATGGTTCCGAAAAGTTCGGTCCTGATTATCGCTTCGCCTTCTTCCCCTCCCTCTCACTGGGTTGGATGATCAGTGAAGAGAGTTTCATGAAAAAACTGAAGTTCGTCGATATGTTAAAGCTTCGCGCTTCCTGGGGACGAGTAGGTGATGATGCCGTGGTCGCTCCGTGGCAGAGATTTACAGCAGGTCGTTTCTTATACAAAGATCAGTTGAGTTATGGTGGCAACACTGTCATGGGTAGCATCAATCCGGACAACTCTCCTTATACCCACTGGAAAATCTCTTCTCTGGGTAACCCGGATGTCTCTTGGGAAACTGTAGAAAAGCGCAACATTGGTTTAGATTATGCTTTCTTTAATGGACTGATAGCAGGTTCAGTAGATGTATTCAACGATACCCGTACGGACATTATAATTAGCGGTGACAGCCGTGCCATTCCGTCTTATTTTGGAACAACGGCTCCCCGAACCAATTTAGGTAAAGTCAACAGCCACGGTTATGAACTGGAATTACGTTTGAACCATGTATTCAACAATGGTCTACGCGCCTGGCTGAACACCAGTATGACTCACGCCATCAATGAAATCAAGTTCAGAGATGACGCTCCTTTGCTACCTGCTTATCAGAAGGGAGCCGGACATACAATTAACCAAGTATATTCATATATCGACCATGGGAATCTGGCTACCTGGGACGATGTGATAGGTAGTAGTAATTGGACAACTGGAAATGACATGAAGTTACCGGGCGACTACAATATTATAGACTTCAACGGTGACGGTATAGTTGACAACGACGACCGTGCTCCTTATCAGTATGCCAGTACACCGCAGAACACCTATAATGCCTCTCTCGGTTTTGAGTGGAAAGGCTTCAGTTGCTTTGCCCAATTCTATGGAGTAACCAATGTAACCCGTGAAGTCAATTTCCCGACATTCCGTTCTACAGCCCACGTAGCTTATGCAGAAGGTTCATACTGGACACCGGGAGGTAATGCCACCCTACCCACTCCACGCTGGGGAACTACTGTAGACGCAGCTGCTACCGGAACACGTTACTGGTATGATGGTGCTTACCTTCGTCTGAAGAATGTTGAATTATCCTATACATTCAAGAACAATTGGCTGAAGAAAATGGGCATCAATTCCTGCCGTCTCTACTTGAATGGCGATAATCTCTACATGTGGACCGACATGCCGGATGACCGTGAAGCCAACTACGGTACAGGCTCTTCGGACGGTGCCTACCCTACGGTACGCCGCTTCAATTTTGGTATCGACATAACCTTATAATAACGAAGAGATAATTATGAATAAATATATAAATAAACTATTTATGATGTCGGCTATTGCAATGGCTGGCATAATGGGGATGACCTCATGTACAGACTATCTGAATAAAGCTCCGGAAAGTGACTACCAGGATAATGACCCTTATAAGAATTTTATGAACTTTCAGGGTTTCACTGAAGAACTCTATAATTGTATCCCGGTAGTTTCAAACAATAAAGATGCCGGACATACTTGCTTCAACTATGGTGAAGATGAATACTGGGAACCACAGGAAATGCGTATGCAAGCCCGTAGTGTGGACAACGGAGACTTCTGGGCCTGGACTACTGTTTACTATGGTTACCCGAACAATCAAGGTTCGGCAGGTTCAAACAACCGAACTGATAAAGGTCACTTATGGGCCAACTCCTGGTATGCCATCCGTAAAGCCAATATCGGTATCGCCAACCTCGGCAATCTGATAAGTGCCACCGAGGAAGAACGCAATCTCATAGAAGGACAACTTTACTTCTTCCGCGCATGGTACCACTTTATGCTAATGGAATGGTGGGGCGGCATGCCGTATATTGATACAGTGTTGTCTTCGGATGTAGCTCCCACGTTAGCCCGTCTTACATGGCAAGAATGTGCGGAAAAATGCGTAGCCGACTTTGAACATGCAGCCAGTCTACTTCCTGTTGATTGGGATGCAACCACCGCCGGTAAAGTGACTTTAGGCAAAAACAATATGCGTATCAACCGTATTATGGCTTTAGCTTATAAAGGCAAGACCTTGCTTTGGGCAGGCAGTCCGTTGATGAACTGGGCTTCCGGAGGTGCAAAGGAATACAATGCAGAGTTGTGCAAACGAGGTGCCGATGCTCTCGGACAAGCCCTTGCCCTCACCGAATCGACCAACCGTTACGAACTGGCCGACTTCTCCGAATATAACGACATCTTCCTGTTGCATAACTCAAGCGGCAAGCTGAACGGAGTAAAAGAGTCCATCTTCATGGAGAATATCAAGGATTATAGTGGACGCTGGCGCTGGAATATGGTTAACGACTTCCGACCTCAATCCATTGAGTATTCCGGTATTAAATGCTATCCTACCGCCAACTACGTAAACTACTATGGCATGCAGAACGGTTACCCTATTAATGACATGACAAAGGCAGATGCCGAATCAGGCTATGATCCCACACATCCCTGGAAAAACCGCGACCCACGCTTCTATAAAACCATCATGTTCGACGGTGTGAAGTGGAAAAGTACCGGTGGCGCAGGTGGAACGGCAGAACTTTTCACCGGAGGTAGAGAGAGTGAAGAAGCAAATGAAAAGAAAGGTTGCTTCACAGCCTATATGAACAGCAAACTCTGTCCGCAATTGATGAATACGGTTGACGGTTATAAAGAAAATAATATCATGATCCTCAGCCTTATGCGCCTGGCAGATGTATATCTGATGTATGCTGAAGCTACGGCTGTAGGCTACAACGGTCCGAAGGGTAAAGCTGCTACCTACTCACTCACAGCCGAAGAAGCATTGAACAAGATCCGCGAACGTGCCGGGGTAGCTCCCGTACTCGACAAGTTTCTGGGTAGTACTGCTGACTTCCTGAGCGAATTACGCCGCGAACGCGCCGTGGAACTGTCCTTCGAAGGTTTCCGTTTTATCGATCTTCGCCGCTGGATGCTTCTCACCCAATATCCTTACACACTGAAGACCAAGATTGAGTTCGACCGTGCCGATCCTAGTGACTATAATTATGACGAACCGGAAGAAAATGCTATCAAGAACTTGCGTGAAGTGGTATTGCTTGAGCGTAAATATACCGACAGACACTATTGGTATCCGCTCCCTAAAAAGGATGTTAGCATGTATGAAGGGTTCTACCAGAATCCCGGATGGTAATCTTGACGTATTAACTAATAATGACGCAAAAAATGAATAGAAAGTTTATATATATTGGCTGTACTGTTTTCGCCATGTCTCTGTTTCATGCAGGAGGTATCCAGGCGCAAGAAGAAAACAAAGATAGCCTGGTGAATGTGGCTTTCGGTACGGTTGCCCAGGAAGACTTGACGCATGCCATTTCTACGGTCAACACGTCCGAACTGACCAAAAAAGTAAATAGTTCCAGTAGCTTAGTTGGACTGGAAAGTCTGATAGGTGGATACACCGGCAACGTATGGGGGCAAGAAGCACTTGTCCTGGTGGATGGAGTACCCCGCAGTGCAAGTAATGTACGCGCTTCGGAAATAGAAAGTGTTTCGGTAATGAAAGATGCTGCTGCCGTGGTACTTTATGGTAGCCGTGCGGCAAAGGGTGTTATCCTGATCACTACCAAACGCGGTAAAAATGAACCGATGCGCATCGACGTACGAGGCAATGCAGGCATAAATGTTCCCAAATCTTATCCAAAATATTTGGATTCAGACTGCTACATGACCCTTTACAATGAAGCTTGCCGTAATGACGGGTTATCCCCCAAATACAGCGCATCAGATATCTACAACACTGCCATGGGAACCAATCCTTATCGTTATCCGAATATTGATTTCTATAGTTCGGACTATCTGAAAAAGGCATATTATAATGCAGATGTGACAGGTGAAGTATATGGAGGTAATGATCGCACACATTATTACCTGAATTTCGGTATGGATTATAGTAACGACCTGCTGAAATATGGTGAATCAAAGAATGCCTACAATATGCGTTTCAATGTACGCGGTAACGTAGACATGACACTTGCCTCATGGCTAAAGGCTACTACCAATGCGGCAGTTGTCTTTACCAATCAGTATGCAGGCCGCGGAAACTTTTGGGGAACCGCATCCACCTTGCGTCCCAACTGGTTTGCCCCGTTATTACCCATCGACATGATGGATACCAGCGTCGCTCAAATACAGGAATATATTACCAACAGTAATCACCTGATTGACGGCAAATATCTGCTTGGAGGAACTTCTTCCGACATGACCAATCCTTTTGCTGATCTTCTGGCTGCCGGATATGTTAAGGAAAAGGCACGTATGTTTATGTTCGATGTCAGCCTTGCCGCCGATCTGGGTTCATTCTTGAAAGGCCTGACGTTTAAGACTTCTTATAGTGTAGACTATACTTCTTACTATTCGGAAGCTTTCAGCGAGACCTACGCCGTTTATGAACCTACATGGTCTCAGGTGAACGGCAAGGATATGATTATTGCCTTGAAGAAGCACAATGAAGACAAAAAAGATCCCAATGAATATGTCGGCAAGTCCACTTACGATCAGACCATGACGTTCAGTGCACAGTTTGACTATGCCCGCACTTTCGCAAAATACCACAACGTAGCAGCCACATTCATAGGTTGGGGTTATCAAACGCAGAATTCTGCTGACGAAAACCATGAAAGCAGTGATTATCACCGTACCAGTAATGTGAACTTAGGCTTACGGGCATCCTACAATTACAATCATAAGTATTATGCCGATTTCAGTGGTGCCGTGATCCATTCGGCCAAATTACCCGAAGGCAAGCGTAACGCTTTCTCTCCGTCAGTCACTTTGGGCTGGAGGATCAGCAAAGAGAAGTTCATGGAGAATGTAAAGTTTATAGACGATCTGAAAATCACAGCTTCTTATGCCAACCTGCATCAGGATCTCGATATCACCGACTATTATCTGTATAAAGGCACTTTCTCCAAAAGAACAAACGAGGGCTTCTATGTACAATGGCATGATGGAACAGCCGGCGGATGGACTCCGGCTTCCAAACGCGGTGATAACCCCAATCTGGGTTTCATCACACGTGAAGAGTTCCGTGCCGGCATTGATGCCACACTGTTCAACCGTCTGCTGAAAATAAATGCGAATTACTTCAGACAAGATACGAAAGGCTTGCTCACCCAAGGTTCATCTTCTATCTATCCTTCCTATTTTGCTTTAAGCAGCAATTCCACTTTCATGCCCTGGATCAATTATAACGAGGACAGACGCAGTGGTTTTGACTTCGCGCTGAGTGCCAACAAGAAATTCGGCGACTTTGACGTAACACTCGGTTTCAATGGTATGGTATACTCCTCTGAAGCTCTGAAACGTGACGAACTTTACGACGAAGATTACCAGTATCGCAAAGGTCGTGCACTCGATGCTTCCTACGGTTATGTATGCGAAGGTTTCTTCCAAGATCAGACTGACATAGACAATCATGCCCGTCAAACATTTGGTACTGTAAAGCCCGGTGACCTGAAGTACAAAGATATTAACGAGGATGGTGTAATCGACAGCAAGGACCAAATTGAATTAGGAAAGAACGGTTGGTCAGCTCCTCCTTTCTCCTTCGGATTGAACTTAACTGTGAAGTGGAAAAATTTCTCGCTATTTGCCATGGGATCAGGTCAGACCGGCTCTGTAGACTTTAAAAGCAGTTCCTACTACTGGAACCGCGGTACGAGCAAATTCTCAGAAGTGGTATGGGGACGTTGGACCGAAGATACAAAAGATGTGGCCACCTACCCACGCCTGACCACCACCAATGGTGACAATAACTACCGCAATTCCACTTTCTGGATGTATAAGCGTAACTATTTCCGCCTGAACCAAGTGCAGTTGACGTATGACTTCCCTGAAAATACTTTCAAAGGAACGTTTGTTCGTGGTTTAAGTGTTTATTGCGGAGGTAGCAATCTGCTTACCATCTCTAAAGAGCGGAAGCATATGGAGCTGAGTACCGGTTCCCCTCAATGCCGTAACTTCTATGCAGGTTTCAAGGCTGCATTCTGATTTTATTGATTAATAAAGAAGAAGATTATGAAAAAGAAAATTATACCTTTTATAATAGGTGCCCTGATGCTCACCGGTTGTGATGATTTGTTTTCACCAGCCATCGAAAACTTCCAAGGCGTGGAAAACATGTACAACGATGCGGAATACGCACGGGGAATATTGCACAATGTATACAGTCTGATTCCGGGCTATTACGATAACAGCGAGTATGGCACGGATGACGCCGTAACCAACCAGCCAAGTAATGTGTATCTGCAAATGGCCACCGGTGCCTGGACTACAAGTTCATATAATCCACAGAATCAGTGGACCAATTCCTACGGTGCCATTCAATACATCAACCTCTTCCTGGAGCATGTGGGAGGCGTAAAATGGTCGGATGATGAAGAACTGAACAAATTGTTTGCGCAACGCCTCACTGGTGAAGCTTACGGACTCCGTGGGATGTTCTATTTTTATCTGCTTCGTGCCCATGCCGGTTTTGGTGCAAATGGCGAACTGCTCGGTGTACCCATATTTACAGAACCTCAGACAATAGAGTCAGACTTCAATCAACCGCGTGCTTCGTTTCAGGCTTGTGTAGAACAAATCTACAATGATCTTTCCGAAGCAGAGAAAAGACTTCCTTATGAGTATGAAGATGTTTCAGGAAGCGTTCCTGCAGATTTCCAGAGTCTCACACAAGACGTCGGTAAATACAACACCGTTATGGGTGCCAAAGCACGTCAGTTGTATAACGGAATCATAGCCCGTGCCTTCCGTACACGCACAGCCGTACTGGCTGCCAGTCCCTTCTTTGAAGATGCTTCCAACGCTGCCACATGGGCGGATGCCGCTAATGCCGCAGCTGCTGTAATAGACTATAAAGGAGGTCTATCAGGATTAGCATCCGACGGAGTGGAATATTACTCACCTACTATTATAAATACAATTAAGGATGGTGCCAATCCAAATGAAATCTTATGGAGAGGAAACAAAGGAAGTGGTGATAACGACCAGGAATCACAAAATTTCCCACCGAGTTTGTACGGTAATGGTTATATGAATCCGTCGCAAAATCTGGTCGATATATTCCCTATGGCCAATGGATACCCCATCAATGACGCAGCCAGCGGATACGATGCCAACAATCCTTATGCTGGACGCGATCCCCGTTTGGGCAAATACATCTTTTACAATGGAAGTACAATCAGTGAGAAGAGTATAACAATCAACATCAATGAGGGAAATCAAGACGGTGTTAACGTGACCGAAAACCGCTCGACCCGAACAGGCTATTACATGAGAAAACGCTTGCGCATGGATGTGAACTGTAATCCGGCATCCATTTCCAAACAGCCGCATTACACACCCCGTATCCGTTATACTGAAATGTACCTGAATTATGCTGAGGCAGCCAATGAAGCTTGGGGACCGAAAAACGCCAACGGCAGAGATTACTCCGCTTACGATGTAATCAAAGCCATCCGGAAACGTGCCGGCATAGGTGGTACCAATGATGCCTATCTGGAAGCATGCGCTGCCAGCAAAGACAAAATGCGCGAACTGATCCGCAACGAACGTCGATTGGAACTCTGCTTCGAAGGATTCCGTTTTTGGGATCTCCGTCGCTGGAAAGCCGACCTGAACGAACCGGTATATGGCATTAGCTGGAATGGTAACAGCTATCAGAAGATAACCGTAGAAGAACGTTCGTATGAAGATTATATGTACTGTTGCCCTATCCCCAACTCTGAGATACTGAAGTACAGCAACCTCATCCAGAATAAAGGATGGAAATAAACAAAATTGTGAACACTATTAATAAAATAGCATGATATGAAAAAGAAATTAGCATATATCGGACTGACTTCATTACTCTTGTCTTTCACCGCGTGCGAAAGCTCTGACAATGAATTCTCCGACTTCGATTATCAAACTGTATATTTTGCCAATCAATATGGTTTGCGTACCATTGAATTGGGAGAAGACGAATTCCTCGATAACTCTTTGGATAATCAGCACAAAGTATCCATTAAAGCAGCTTGGGGTGGTGGTTATACCAACCGCAAGAATGTAATTATTGATACTCAGGTAGATGAATCGCTTTGCGAAAACCTCTATTTCAAAGGAAGTAACACTCCTGTTACCCCTATGCCCACCTCCTACTATACCCTGGCCGCCAACCAGATCAATATTCCCAAGGGTGAAGTTATAGGTGGTGTGGAGGTACAGTTTACCGATGCATTCTTTGCCGATAAAAAGACTCTTGATAATTATTACGTGATTCCTCTGAAGATGACAGGCGTACAGGGTGCAGACTCCATCCTTCAGGGTAAAGCAGTCGTAGCAAACCCCATGTTGACAAATAGTGGCGACTGGAGTGTACAACCCAAGAATTTTGTACTTTATGCTGTAAAGTATGTCAATCCCTGGCATGGTGAGTACCTGCGTCGTGGAGTGGATCAAGCTGTGATAAACGGCGTTTCTTCGCAATTGGTACGCCATCAGCAATATGTAGAGAAGGATGAGAAAGTAAATATTACAACTGAAAGCCTGAAAGACAATATTCTATCCTTATCAACCAAGGATGCACAAGGTAATCTTTTCAATTACAACCTCAGCTTGACTTTTACCGAAGATGGTAATTGCACAGTAGGTAGTACTTCCGATGATCTTATCATTTCCGGTACCGGTAAATTTGTGAAGAAGGGCGAAAAGAACAGCCTTGGCGGTAAAGATCGTAATGCTATCTATCTGGACTATACAATTGACTTTAAAACCAAAAACATGCAGTACGCCACCAAAGATACGTTGGTGTTAAGCAGTCGTGCCGTACAAGGTGGCAAGTCATTCGAGATAGAAATAAGATAGTATTATCTGGTATAAACGTTTAAACAAAGAAAACATGAAATACTTTAATCATAAGATAATCGGTATTGCCATGATGTGTGCAACGGTTATGGCATGCACCGATAAGTATGACTGCAACCTTCAGGTAGAAAAGCCTGAAGAAGTGGCCAATAGCGAATACCTGGCCAGCTTTGATTTGCTGAAATCGTACATTACCCGCGATGCCAGTTCTCCGTTCAAGTTTACGGCAAACTTGTCTTCAACAGACTTTTTAAAGAAAGACATTGCTTACAGCACCATACTTAGCAATTTTGATGGCATAGATATTGGCGGTTCTATCACTCCCGTCAATTCATTGAAAGAGGATGGTTCCTTCGATTTTGGCGGAATGCAATTAGTAGCTGATGCTGTCAAAGGAACGGACATAACGCTTTATGGTGGTACGCTCTGTTCCAATCAGGGACAACGCACCGCTTATTATAATGAACTGATACAGCCCATCATTATTCCCTTCGTACCCGAGAAAGGTAAAACTGTGATTTGTGACTTCGAGAATGATGAACTAGGCAAAGCTTACGGTATGACCGGAGGAAGTCAGGCTGTGGTAGAAAACGACCCGGATGGGAAGAGTGGTAAAGCACTGCATGTAGGTACCGACGATAACAAAGCTGCCTATTCACATCCTAAGTTCAACGTCAAGTTACCGGAAGGTCGAAAACTGGGCGATTACGTCAATCTGACCATTGATATGCGTATTGTAAACGAAGACGGTATATATGGAGCAGGTATGAGAGTCTTTATTAATGGAAAAGAGTTCAACGTTGGTATGAATGCTAAAACTTTTGGTTGTAATCCCAACACTTGGAATCGTGGAGCGGTCATCAGCTTAAATAGCGCTACAGCTCCAGGCTTCATATTGCCGGATGAAATGAAAGGACTTACTGAATTTGAGCTTGCCGTTGGTTCCGCTTCTGGAGGAGCACAATATTTTCTCGATAACATCGTGATGAATTATGAGCTTCCCGGAACAGGTGTTACTAAAATTGACTTTGAAAAAGATGAACTTGGAACGTCTTATCCGATGACTAACGGAAACTCTTCCGTTGTAGAAAATGATCCTGAAGGCAGTGGTAAAGTATTACACGTAGGTACAGCTGCTACCCCTTGCAATAGATCTTATCCTAAATTCACAGTAAAATTGCAAAACGGAAGAACGTTAGGTGACTACATAGGTCTTTCTCTCGACATGTACCTGATAGATGGTAAAGGTGGCTGGGGCGACGGCATGCGGGTAGTGATTAATGGACAAGAATTCAACTGCGGCCAAGGACCGTTCAACTTCGGTTGTGAAGCTAACAAATGGGGACGAGACAAGATTTATATCACATTCCTGAAAGAAGGTGAAGAAACAGGTAAGGGAAAAATCGCTATACCCAATTCCATGAAAGATCTGACCGAGATAGAGCTGGCCGTAGGTTCAGGCTCGGGTGAGTGGCATGCTTACATCGATAATATCAACCTCCACTGGAAGGCCGATGATACCATCATCGAGAAAACTCCGGAAGAGAAAAAGAATATCTTCACTGAAGAGATGAATAAATGGATCGGTGGTATAGTAAATGCCGGTGGTGAATCTGTAAAAGTATGGAATATTGTAGGCGAACCACTTGACAAAACCATGGATGCCAACACCTTCAACTGGGGTGAATATTTGGGCGAAGTAGAATATGCACGTACAGCCGTAAAACAAGCACGTGACACAGCAAAAATTGATCTCAACCTCTTCGTTAGCAATACTTTCAATCAATCTGATGAGATGGGACAGAAAGCCGATGAATTGATCGCATTGGTAAAATCCTGGGAAGCAGATGATGTAACCCGTATTGACGGATACAACATCCTTCTTCATGCGGTTTATTCCAAAGATGCCACTTCTCAGAAAGCCAATGAAGAGATGATTTCCGAATTGTTCGACAAGCTGGCACAGACCGGTAAACTGATACGTGTATCCGACCTCAGCATGATGGTGGAAGATACAGAGGGTAAGTTCATCCAGACCAGTAAACTGACCGCCGATGAACGGAGTGCCGCAGCCAACTACATAGCTTTCATCATGAAAGAATATCGGAAAACTATCGCATCGGACAAGCAATATGGCATATCCATTTCAAGTATGACCGAAACTAGTACCGGTAACAAAATTTGCCCTTGGACTTCGGGATACAATCGAAATGGAATGTATGAAGGAATAGTTGAAGGATTGAAATAACCCGAAGTATAATGAAACTATTTATTAGAAATCTATGCATTTTTCTGATGGGAATGTCATGTTGGGCATGCTCTGATAATAATAATGCGGAGACTGATGATAACGGGAAGGGCGCATATGCGCTCTTCCTAAAAAAGTCAATTACAGTGAGTGCCGGTGAAAACCAGACAGAGGTCGTTATAGAGTGGGCAAAAACCTCCTGGGAGATAACCTTCGAACAGGGAGATATTGTAAAAAGTATAACTCCGATGTCAGGTGGAAGCAGTGATGGAGAAAAGCAGTACACAAAAATTCAAGTGGTTTGCAATGCTAACGCTTCAATGAAACAACGTACACAGACTATTCACATTACTGACCTAACCAACAAGCAGACTACTGATCTATTGATAGAACAGGAACCGGCGTTCAAGTCTGTTACACTTAATATTGACCCTACAGTAAAATATCAGCCGATAGCAGGATTCGGTGGAATGTACAATCCTAAAATTTGGTGTGGCGGAAACCTCATTTCTGCCCGACAATTAGACCAAATGTATGGTGAAGGCGGATTGGGCTACTCCATCCTTCGCCTGATGGTTTATCCCAACGAATCTGATTGGAATGCTGATGTAGAAGCGGCTAAAGCGGCACAGGCCAATGGAGCAATAGTTTTTGCATGTCCGTGGGACTGTACTGATGCTCTCTCCGAGCAAATCAAGGTGAACGGCAAAGAAGTAAAACATCTCAAAAAAGAGAACTATGGAGCATACGCCGATCATCTTATCCGTTACATCAATTTCATGAAACAGAATGGAGTAGATCTTTATGCCATATCTGTTCAGAATGAACCGGATATGGACTTTACTTATTGGACTCCTCAGGAAGTGGTAGATTTTGTGAAGCAATACGGTGCCAAAATCCGTGAAACCGGAGTCAGACTGATGTCTCCCGAAGCATGTGGCACACCACCCGAATACACGGATCTGATCATCAATGATGCCGGAGCATTTGCACAGACCGATATTATTGCAGGACACCTTTATCAAGGTTTTACAGACCTGGATAATGGATACGTCAAAAATCGTCACGATTACATCTGCGGTCTCTACCCTCGCATCCATGGAAAGACCTGGTGGATGACGGAACATCTCTTTAATGACGGAGAAAAATCAGATGATCCGTCAGCATGGGAATTCCAAAAGTGGCAATACTGCCTCAACCACCTTGGCAAAGAAATCCACATGTGTATGGAGGGCTATTGCAGTGCATACGTATACTGGTATTTAAAGCGCTTCTATGGGTTGATGGGCGATAATGACAAGCGCAGCCCGGTGGGTGAAGGTGAAATTGCTAAGAATGGTTACATCATGGCCCATTACGCGCAGTATGCCACAGGTACTACCCGTATTAAAGCTGTCACGAATAATACAGGAATATGTGCCACAGCCTACATCAATGAAACAGGAAATGAAGTAACGGTTGTATTGCTGAATTTTACCGGAGCCACCCAGTGTATAGAAATACCGTTGGCAGGAATGAAGCGTGCAAATGCCGTTGAAACCAATGAAAACAAAAATATGGAAGTTATCAGTACTGAGATGCTGGAATCTGGCGAGGGTGTATATGTACTGTTGTCCGGTAACAGCATAGTCTCTGTCCGGTTGACCTTATAATTGCATGAAGTGATATGGAATCACTCAAGTAGTTCAGATTCTCTCCAAATGGTAAGTGTTGCCAAAGCAAAACAAAAAATTGCTTTGTGCAACACTTTTTTTTATTTTTGATGTCACGTTCGCTTTACACGTTCGTCTTAGTAATGTAAATGGAACTCAAACAATTTAAAATATCCGTTCTACCCCTCCGCAATAAGCTATTGAATTATGCGCGGAAGTTGACCGAAAGTCCGGACGATGCAGAAGATGCCGTACAAGAAGTCCTGCTCAAGCTATGGAACAAAAGACTTGAACTGGAACAGTACCGTAACATTGAAGCATTCGCCATGACCATGACACATAATCTCTGCATGGATATGTGGCGCACCAGGCATACCGCCAGCGTACCGTTAGAGTATGTACAGGATGCCACTCCCGGTGGAACACCGGAACGGTTGCTTGAGATAAAAGACGAAATCCGTCTGATGCATGAAATTATTAATTCATTGCCTACCTTGCAGCGCACCATCATGCGGATGAAAGACATCGAGGAGTATGAAACGGAAGAGATTGCCGACATCACAGGCTGTAATCCGGAAGCCATCCGAAGTAACCTGTCGAGAGCGCGAAAGAAAGTGAGAGAAATTTACCTGCAAACCGTACAAGAAAAAATAAGGAGGAAACAAGTATGAAGATAGAAGAATTAATAGACCGCTATTTCGAAGGACAGACCTCATGTGAGGAAGAACGCGAATTACGCAGTTTCTTCACGCAAGAAAATGTACCGGAATCGTTACAAGTATATCGTCCCTTGTTTGTCTGCCTGGATCAGGAAGCAAAAGCATTCCGGCAAGAAAGTGCTCCTGTTAAAAAGCCTTCCTTCCGCCGTCGCTTTATTTACACAGCGGGAGGAATAGCAGCCGGAATTTTATTAGTGATCGGCATTGCCGGTACGCAGCGATACCTTCACCCCACTCCGGAAAATTACGTCATTATCGACGGCAAGCAATACACGGATGTAAACCTGGTGCATGAACAAGCCCTTGCTGCTTTCCGAGATATGCGAACTACGGAAGATGAAGTGCTTGATCTGATGTTTGAATAATAAAAAGAACTAATAGATACAATTATGAAAAAGTTCACTCATACCCTGCTATGCTGCCTGCTGCTCTTGTTCAGTACCGGCATGTACGCCCAAAAAGGACTGCAAATAGCATCCGTATTTCAGAAATACGGCAATGAGAAAGGGGCCACTTACGTGGAACTGTCCAAGATGTTATCCAAGAATTGGGACATCACCCATTACCAAAGCCTGAAACTGACAAAGGCAGAAAAGGCATTACCGGATATCTACCGGTGTCTGGAATCCGACCGGGAACATGCCAGGAAAATAAAAGAAGTGGTGACAGACGGGCATATTCAATCGGGATACTACCAGTTGCCTCCGGTAAAAGATAAAATAAACCGCTTCATACTATTCCGGCTCGGCAAGAAAGGAGAAGCCACACTTATCTATATCGAAGGCGAAATAGACAGTGACGACCTTGTTACACTGATATTCAGCAAAGACTAATTCTGAAATTTATAAATCACAAATAATAAAACTTATGAAACGAATTTTCTTTTTATTCCTTATCATGACTTCCATGACAGTCGTGGCACAAGAAAGCATCCCGCAAGATACAACTCTCTATCTCAACGGACGGAAGATCATCATTAAAGAACATGATGGCAAAATCAAAGTGAAAATGTATGAGGCAAAAGCCGACAATGACACCATCGAAAACACCCAGGTATTTGAAGGTGTGTATCTGGACGGCCGCAGCATTGAACGAACCACAACGGTTTCCGTACCTTTCGTGAAGAAGAAAAAAGGCTATTACCGCTTTGATCCTCACTACCCTGCCATCTATTTCGGCTTTAACAAACTGGCAAGCAATACATTTCAGTACTCTGCCAAAGTACCTCAACTTGGCTCGAAATCTTGGGAATGGGGTATCAATCTGTTTAATACCGGAGTTGCCATAACCCGTAACAATCATTGGGGATTGACCACCACCCTCGGTTTAGCACGTATCGTCTATAAATTGGATGACAATTACGGCTTTGAGAAAGTAGACGGCATCACCGTTTGCCGGCAAGCCGAAGATGTGGATTACCAAAAGAGCTGGCTGCGCTATTGGGCTTTCCGTCTGCCTGTCAGTCTGGAATGGCAAACCAAATTCGGCAGTCGCCGTGCTTTCATTGCCGCTGGTCCGGAAGTGGAATGGCGTGTAGGGGTTAAATCCAGAGCCAAATATGATGATAAGAAACATACTTTGAGTAGCAAGCTGAATACCCATCCGCTTGGCATGAATCTGCTGCTACAGGCCGGTTATGGTTGCTTGGGATTCAATGCCCGTTTCGCTCTCACTTCTCTGTTTGAAAAGAATAAAGGACCCGAACTCTATCCGGCTTCTATAGGCATAGGTTGGTATTGGTGACAGCATAAAACTTTAATAATTCATTTCCCGCCTCACAACAAAAACTGTGGGGCGGACTTGTTTTTGTCTATATAGAATTGTATCTTTGTATCGCTACTCCTTTAACAGCAAGAAAGGAAAAATAGAATGAAAACAACTAATGAAATTCTCGCCATCCTGCACGAGTTCAAGCAAACAACCGCTGACAAGTACGGCATTGAGAGTCTTGCTCTCGTTGGTTCAGCTGCCCGTGGCGAACAACGGGAGAACAGCGATATTGATGTTTGCGTAAAACTACGCAAAACCACCTTTCGTGCCTATATGACGATCAAGGAAGAATTAGAACACCTCTTTCATACAAAAGTTGATTTAATAACCTTGCATGAGAACATGCGCCAAATGTTCCGGCATAATCTTGAACAAGATGCAATCTACGTCTAAACAAGCATTAATAGATATGCTTCGCTTTGTAGAAAGCCAAACAGCATTCATCATCAAAACCACTGTTCGGATAAGCAATTATCAGGATTTTCTCAATTCAGACGATGGCATGGTATTATTCAATTCGACGTGTATGTGCCTGCAAACTATTGGTGAAACGATCCGACAAGTAGATGACCGTACTCACGGATGCCTTTTCTCTCATTATCCCGAAATACCGTGGAAACAAATTATAGGAATGCGTAATATAATCTTACATGAATATCTCTCAATAGATCCGGAATTGATCTACGACATTACCAGCAAAGAACTTCCTCCCCTACTCGCTAGTTTACATCAGATTCTCATAGATATTGATGCCGGTCTACGAAATAAGGAGTTGGGGGAATAGACATCATTCGCATCATACAGAGAATTAAATAATCATTTTTATTATGACCAAAGAAGAACTTATGAGAAAAGCGATTGAGCTCTCCACGGAGAATGTCGCTAACGGTGGCGGCCCATTTGGTGCCGTCATTGCCAAAGATGGAGAAATCATAGCTACCGGAACGAATCGTGTGACATCCTCATGTGACCCGACAGCGCATGCCGAAGTCAGTGCCATTCGTGCAGCAGCCACGTCACTAGGTACTTTCAACCTCAGTGGTTGCGAAATCTATACCTCTTGTGAGCCCTGCCCCATGTGCCTCGGCGCTATCTATTGGGCCAGACTGGACAAAATGTATTATGGAAACAACAAGACTGACGCCAAAAATATAGGTTTCGACGACTCTTTCATATATGATGAAATCGCTTTAAAACCTGCCGATCGCAAACTACCCTCAGAAGTATTGCTACACAATGAAGCCATCAAAGCTTTCGAAGCATGGGCTGAGAAAGAAGATAAAATAGAGTATTAAGAAATTAGACAAGAAAAGTCCCCGGAGTACTGCTATCTCTCCGGGGACTCGAATTTAATACACAAGGTATTTGCAATGAAAGGTTATTTGCTTATATTGTTATTCTTTTAGAAACGCATACCTAAAGATAATATCACCTGGCTGCGAGTATTAGTCAACTTAGCAGCAGTAAGTCCTACTTCGCCATCTTGAGAAGAATCGAAAGGATAAAAATCACCTTTCTGTACTGAATATTTGTAAGCTAAATCGGCATAAAATGCAGAGCCTCTGTAACCGATACCCAGTGTGTAATTACTCAATGACTTAAGATTAGCATAATCCGTATCAGTATTAATGGACTCTATAGGCAACGCCTTAATGGCATCCTTCTTGAAAGCAGAACTACTATAATTATATCCGGCACGCAAAGCAAACTGTGGAATTACTTTATACTCAGCACCAATACGGAAAGTATTGACGCCCTTCAAACAGAGTTTAGACTCATTACTTTGCCATTCCATCTTATCGCCATCAGAATAATAGAACTTAGTTGTCGAGTAGTCTTTATACTCATATTCAGCACCTAAAGCCAATTGAGTTCCTACAGTATATCCCAAGCTCAGATTATAAGTCCATGGAGTGTTCATCTGATATTCTTGTTTCAAATCTCCATTATTCAAATAATCAAAGCTATCCACCGTTGTAGATACAACCTTATCTCCCTGATACAGATCGGAAACAAGACGGGCTGAAGTAGACCATGTCAAATTATAGAAAGTCGGGGTATGTATGGCAAGCCCGAGACGTAAAGGTGAATCCTCAAACGGACGAAGAATAGCACCAAGTTTAAAGTCAAAGCCGGCACCACTTACTTTATTGAAACTTTCCAAGATGTATCCAGAACCTGTCGGTTCTTCATTTCCTGTACGGAAATCTTCATCATATAATGTATACTTATTATAGTCCACATCATAAGCTCCTATCGTAAAGCCAAGATAGAAACGATCATTAAAGTTGAAAGAAACATTAAAATCAAATTGATTTACTCCTCCACTTTCCCGAGAACGGAATTCACGTAAATAAGGATAGTCACCGTCTCCTAAAATGCTTGTGTAGAAATTATAATTCTCATATAAAAGATTACCTTCCTCATCCTTTATTTGATTACCATCGGCATCATTATAAGGATAAGGTGTCTTATCAGTAGTTATTGAAGGATTTATCAGGTGTCCCTCCCATCCCAGTGCGGAAAGCCATCCGATATCATTTGCATTAAAAGGATTACTACCCTTCCACATTTCCGGTGTAATCCCATCGGACATAGCTGCCATCTGATAGGTCTGCGAATAACCATTCAAGTCTCCTGCCATAGTCATATTCCGATTGAAAGACTTTACTCTCTGATAATTAAAGGCAAAGTTTACATAACGTAATGACGTAACATTACCAACCTTGGTAGAAAACACAACACCTGCATTATCAAAGTTCCAACGGTTTTTTCCCATATTAAATGTCTGTCCGCCATATTTGCTTTCAACATCTGTAATCGAATAGCCGAAAGATGCTACTATATCGTTACTACGATAGATACCAATACCCGCAGGGTTCGTACCGATAGTGGAAATATCACCACCTAACGCTCCCATTGCGCCTCCCATACCTACGAAACGAGCAGTACCACTTAGATCTTTACTGGCTATATTCGTAGCATCGTATACCGTCTGTGCCCCTGCACCCATTGAGACGAACATAGCAAGGGCTGTTAGAGTCATTATCTTTTTCATAATTCATTCATTTTTGTGTGAAACACTTAACTTTTATCTTCTTCTGCTTGAGCCGCCACCGCCACCACTGGAACGTGTGGAACCTCCACCGCCACTGGAATAGCTACTGCCACTGGAACGGGAACTGCTTCCTGATGAATAACTGCTACTGGAAGAAGAACGAGTGGAAGGAGCACTATAAGACCGTGAGCTAGAAGAACGATTATTATCATTAGAGTAGCTGCGTGGAGCTGTTGAACTACCCCGGTTATAGGTACTACTACTACGTGTTGAAGTGCTTCTTACAGTGCCGCTACTTCCCGAAGATGATCTCGTTGAAGTACCACGAACCGTACTACCACTACGTACATTTCCTACATTGCTATTATAAGAAGAGCTGCTACGTGTACTACTTGGACGTGTATAGGTAGAACGTCTTGAGGAAGCTGCATCTGTGCGGGTTGACATTCCCGGACGTTCACCGGAAGAACGGGTTCCCACTACCCGACGGGTAGTTCCACTTTCTCCACGTCTTACTTGTCCACTTGTGCTTTGTCTGGTCGCACCTGTCACTCTACCAGTTCCGTCAGTACGCCGTGCAGTTGTCGTACTACGTGTTCCGCTGTAGCGCCTGTTCGTATATGTATCACGACTCCCCCAATGGTTGCCTCCCCAGTGTCCACCGCCACCGGGATACCAGCCACCGCCAGGATAATAATGATGGTGATGATGTCCCCATCCCCAACTCCAGCCACCGTAGAAACCGCCCCAGCCATAGGACCAGCCACCGTAACTGTAATAAGGCGAGTATCCACCCCAACCATAATAAGGATAGCCTCCCCATCCGTAGGAGTTATAACGCCAATCCCACCATAAGCGGTTAGAGAAAGTCGGGAAAGCATACGCATACATTCCGTCAGTATAAACGTTCCAGTCCCATGAATTCAGACCGTAAACGATATCCCAATAATACGGGCTACTGATGCTCACCGCATAACGCGGGTTGCGGAAACGTACGATACGCATAGCATATTCATAATCATCTTCCGAACCATCGAAGCCATTTACCCATTCACCATCCGGATCGGGCACTGCTTTTTCCTTAATATATAAGGTATCATCTTCCATTACGAAGTCATTCTCACGAGAATCATAACGACGGTTATATTCGTCTACATCACGTGTATTTCCTTTACGATCCTGTACTACAACAGTAGTATTACCTGGCGACGTATAAACCGTAGTTGGTGCATTCGACTTTACTACAATTTCTTCAGTCGGAGCAGAGCTTGTAACTTTCTTCTCCTGCTTCTTTTCCTTCTTATCCTTAGAAGGAATGTAGTAAAGGTCGTCATCTATGCTCTGCGCCGAAACCATCCAAGGGAGGCACAAGGCAAAAAGCGATAAAAAAACAATCTTTTTCATATGGGTGTGGTTTATAGGTTTTACATTAATCCATTTTATCACGTCACAAAGATAGCGATGGATTTTACCGCATACAGGAGAATTTCCCCAAATGATTATAGGGATTTCCCTATTCTATCATAACAAAAGAGATATTATTTTGGTTTTCAATGCACTAAATTAAATCTCCAGTGCAAGTTTATAACACATGAAACTTATCCGTTTGACGGATATAAAATGCCGGAGAAATCAGTGCGTGATATCTAGCTATCTACTGATGAGATAAAGGCTATACGAGATGTAAAAGTCAGCAGGGAGAATCGGATTAGGAAGTATCTCCGGAATTTGTATATGTTTATACATTTTATCTATCTGATCTTTTTTTATTACTTTTGCAGCAAATAAACGAACAATACTAAAAAAACAATGCAAGACATAAGAAAGCAAAACGTATATGACCTTGCCCAAGAAAGATTACGTGTCATTTTTCAGAATTTTGATAATATTTACATCTCATTTTCAGGAGGCAAGGATAGCGGTGTACTATTAAATTTATGCATAGATTATATCCGCAAACATAATTTAAAAAGAAAAATTGGGGTATTTCATATGGATTATGAAATACAGTACAACATGACAATTGATTATGTAGAACGAACTTTTAAAGAGAATCAAGACATCCTGGATATATATCATATTTGCGTACCTTTTCGAGTAACGACATGTACGTCCATGTATGAAGATTATTGGAGGCCATGGGATGAAGACAAAAAAGCAGTCTGGGTACGCCAAAAACCGGAGAGGGCAATGACATTACATGAGTTCCCTTTCTACACTACCGACATGTGGGATTATGATTTTCAAATGGAATTTGCCCAATGGCTACATAAAAATAAAAAGGCTACCCGAACATGCTGTTTAGTTGGCATTCGTACACAGGAAAGCCATAATCGTTGGCGTGCCATTTACAGAAAAACAAAGGAACGATATGCCAACTACCTATGGAGTACCCTAATTACTGAAGGTGTTTATAACCTCTATCCTATTTTTGACTGGAAAACAACTGATATCTGGGTAGCAAATGGTAAATTCAAGTGGGATTATAACCATCTGTACGATCTTTATTATCAAGCAGGAATTAGCCTTGACCGACAACGGGTAGCAAGTCCTTTTATCTGCGAAGCCATAGAGAGCCTGTCACTGTACAGAGTGATTGATCCCGATATGTGGGGACGGATGATTGGCCGGGTTAACGGAGTAAATTTTTCCGGGATTTATGGAAAAACCGGAGCCATGGGAAGAGATGAGATACATTTACCCAAAGGATATACATGGAAATCCTTTACAGAGTTTCTTCTGTCTACTCTACCTGAACATACCCGGAACAGATACCGGAAGAAATTGGAGACAAGTATCAGATTCTGGAAGAATAAGGGCGGTGTACTCAGTGACGAAGTGATACAGAAACTAAGAGAAAGAAATATTCCTATTCAAGTAGGAGAAAGTACAAACTACAAAACGGACAAGAAGCCTGTCAGGATGGATTATTTGGATGATATTGATATTGCAGAGTTCAAGGAAATTCCGACTTACAAAAGAATGTGTATCTGTATCCTACGCAATGATCACGTTTGTAAATATATGGGATTCGCACTGACAAAAGAAGAAACACTCATAAAAAATATGGCATTAAAACAATATGGAAAAATTTTCAAAGATGAATAGAATTTCTTAAATGCCCCATCTTTAAATAAGACAAACTGCATCTCAGCATAACTTTTTCATGCAAGCATGAAAGTTCTACATTCGATTTGCATTATCTTTGCAGCTAATAAACAAATATACAAAGAAACTGGTTCGCTTCGCTAACAGAAGCTTTTCATTTAACAATAAATTATATTCCAATGAAATATTTAGAATTTACTTTCCGCACTTCTCCTTGTACAGAAGTAGTAAACGATGTGCTTTCCGCTATCCTGGGCGATGCAGGTTTTGAGAGTTTTGTTGAACAAGAAGGCGGTATTGCTGCCTATATACAAAAAGATTTGTATGATGAAACAACTGTAAAAGCAGCTATTGACGAGTTCCCCCTACCAGACACCCAAATCGAATATACTTTTACAGAAGCCGAAGATAAAGACTGGAATGAGGAATGGGAAAAGAACTTCTTCCAACCGATTGTGATTGGTGACCGCTGTGTCATCCACAGTACTTTCCACCATGATGTTCCCCAAACAGAATATGATATTGTCATCAATCCGCAAATGGCTTTCGGTACAGGACATCACGAAACCACCAGTCTCATCATCGGTGAACTACTGGACAGTGACCTGCAAGGCAAGTCCCTTCTCGATATGGGTTGCGGCACTTCCATCCTTGCCATTCTTGCTCGCATGCGTGGTGCAGTACCTTGTACTGCCATCGATATTGATGAATGGTGCGTTCGTAACTCACTTGAAAACATCGAATTGAACCACGTAGACAATATTTCCGTATTCCAGGGAGACGCCTCTTCACTGGAAGATATAGGTCCGTTTGACGTAGTCATTGCTAACATCAACCGGAACATTCTGCTGAATGACATGAAACAGTATGTACGTTGCATGCGCAAAGGTTCCCAACTCTTTATGAGTGGATTCTATGTGGACGACATTCCTCTGATCCAGGCAGAGGCCGAACGTAACGGATTACACTTTGTACACCATCAAGAGAAAAACCGTTGGGCGGCAGTGAAATTTGAACTTTAAAGCCTACTTGTCCCGGGTAGCATCTACCGGATAACTCCGGCTGATGCTACCTGCTCAATTATGGACAAAAAAAATCCCGACAAGACAATAATTGTCTGCCGGGAACCAGTATGAATATTATCTCACTTAAACAGATAAATGCAATCTAAAATATTTCCTCATGAACCATACATAAATGAAGCTGAGCAATAAAATAGCACATAAAAGATACAAGTATCCCCAATTCTGACAATAGATATATCCGATAATCACTATAGCCTGCACAGCCATATAAACCAGCGAAACCACAACATGAGGTATTTTCAACTCATTTGCCATTAACTGATACATATGTTTCCGATGTGGCAAGCCTATGTTTTCATGGAGCATCAGGCGATGAATAATAGTCAAAACACTATCAACTCCGTAAACTGCCAAAAGAATCATCCAACTGAAATCCTCCGTTTTCAGAATCAACTTCCCTATCAGGAAAAGCAGTATGAAAGCGATACTCACAGAACCTACATCACCGGCAAAACACTTCGCCTTCCTGCGGAAATTAAAGAAGCAGAATACCACCACTGAACAAAGCACCGTATAAATTAAAGCCGGTTCAGCAAAGGATACCATTTCTTCATTGATATAAGCCAATGCTCCTAAAATAATCAATGAATAACCACCTGTAATACCATTAATGCCATCCATGAAATTATAAGCATTGATGATACCTGTGCAAACGATCAAAGCTATAATGATCCACCACCAGGAAAGCGAAAACAATCCCCATTGATAAAACATCAAGGCCATGGCAGAAAAGTGAAACACCAGCCGTAAACCTTGGGAAGTAGAACGAATATCATCTACAAAGCTAATAAATGTTATTAGGCTCAGTGCCAATATAAACCAAGGATATTCCCAGTCGTTAGTCAGGAAATAAGCCAAAGCTCCGAAATAGAAGATGATTCCACCACCACGCAAAGTAATCCGTGAATGAGAACTACGTTCATTGGGTTTATCTATGATATTAAACTTATCAGCCACCCTAAAATAAAAAAGTTCTGTCAGGAATAACAGAACCAAAATAATTACGTAATACATCCTATAGTCAATAATTATCTGCCCAGATTATTCTTCAAAAGATTTAATCGTTTTTCTGATTCCATCCGCTGCACAAACAGGCATCCTGTCAATACCAAGAGCTGATTTTATTTTCTCATTACTTACCACGTAATTCTCAGTCAGTTTTCTCAGCCGTTCTGTATTCAAAGGCAAATGAAGCAATGTACCCAGTCCTGCGCAACCTTCCATCATTTTCCTGTTCATTTTCCAAATGTGAGGCTTCTTCCCCATAGCTTCACACATAAGAGCAATCAGCTCATTCGTAGACAGAGCTTCATCATCCCCCATGTGATAAATACCACTCGCTACGTCTTTTGTCAACAAACCTTCCACTACATAGCAAAGATTATCTATAGAAGTAAAAGAACGCTTATTCTCAAAATCGCCTAAAGGCCAAGGAATACCTTTCTTTACCACATTATAAAGTAGGTTCAGATTACCTTTATTACCAGGACCATGAATCATACAAGGACGAAGTATATATACCTGTTTATCAGAGTATCTCACAATCTCTTCTTTGAGTGAAAACATTTTCCCCTTATTCACAGAAAAGGTATCAGATAAAACAAAGTGTTCCTTTATATAATCCTCCGCAGCAATCTTACTCTCTCCATAAGGACCAACAGGAGTAGGTATCACATTCTCCCTCAGTACATCCCCCACTACACTGTCAGCAGCAGCCTTAACAGAGCTGAAGAAGATAAACTTCCGGGCAGCAGACTCCAAAAAGAAATCAAAGATCCTACGCGTCAATCCCGTATTGATATCAAAATATACCTGAGCAGCAGATTGATTCTTCGTATCATGTGCTTTACCGGCCAGATGAATGATGGCATCAAAGTGAGGTAAACGCTGCATAGGGAAAGAAGCCGTTTCAATATCCTCCCACAAGAAAGTCCTCGCAACTCCCTTCTTTTCCGGAGAAATGATATCAAGACCATAGAGAGTATGATGTTCACATAAGGCCATTATGAGATTAGAACCCACAAAACCGTGAATCCCTGTTATAAGTATATTCATGGAAGACTTAAAAATTTATTCCGTTATCTGTGATTTGAGATAGAGCTTCTTCACGAAACGCATATCATGCGCTACCATAATTCGCACCAATTCAGGAAAACTGGTCTTCGTTGGATTCCAACCAAGCAAAGTCTTTGCTTTTGTCGGATCACCCAATAATTGTTCCACTTCACAAGGACGAAAATACTTAGGATCAACCTCAACAAGAACCTTACCGGTCTTCAAATCAATACCTTTTTCATTAACACCCTCACCTTCCCAGTAAAGTTCAATACCAACCTCCTTAAAGGCAAGTGTAGCAAATTCACGAACCGTATGCATTTCACCTGTAGCGATTACAAAATCTTCAGGAGTATCATGCTGAAGAATCAACCACATACACTCTACATAATCTTTAGCATAACCCCAGTCACGACGTGCGTCCAGATTACCTAAATACAATTTATCTTGAAAACCTTGTGCAATACGGGCAGCTGCAAGAGTGATCTTACGGGTTACAAAAGTCTCTCCACGGCGCTCACTTTCATGATTAAAAAGAATACCGTTCACTGCAAACATATCATAACTCTCACGGTAATTCTTGGTTATCCAGAAGCCATATTGTTTCGCTACACCGTATGGGCTACGAGGATAGAAAGGAGTAGTTTCTTTCTGGGGAATTTCCTGAACTTTACCATAAAGTTCCGATGTAGAAGCTTGATAAATCTTAGTCTTCTTCTCCAAACCAAGAATACGAACCGCCTCAAGCATACGGAGTGTTCCAACCGCATCTGCTTCTGCTGTGTATTCAGGAACATCGAAAGAAACTTTCACATGGCTCTGAGCTGCAAGGTTATAGATCTCATCAGGTTGTACCTGCTGAATGATGCGAATTAGAGAACTGCTATCCGTCATATCTCCATAATGAAGATTGACCAGGCGTCGTTGCTTCATATCACGTACCCATTCGTCTAGATATAGATGTTCGATACGACCGGTATTGAATGAAGACGAACGACGGAGGATACCGTGAACTTCGTATTCTTTTTCTATTAAAAACTCGGCAAGGAAGGAACCATCCTGACCAGTGATTCCAGTTAGTAATGCTACTTTTTTCATTATTCTTTCGTTAAAAACAATTCAAACACTTTTATAAAATACTTTAGAAACAGCAATGGCATGCATGTCCAAATCCCATTCTCACTACATGCACGAACAATTTCCTTATTTAATAAAATATTACTCTTAATAGAGGCAGTACTTGCACCACCAGTTCTCATTTTCATAAAATCCAGAGAAAGATATTTTGATTTTAATCGATGTACATATAGAAAACGAATCAGTAATTCATAATCCGCTGCTATATGATAATCAATCTTATAATATCCGAATTTTTCAAAATATTTCCGATAAGTAAAGAAAGTGGGATGAGCAGGCATAAAACCATACCGAAAACGATTAGGAGAAAAATTTCGGGACGAATAATAACGTACAGTTTTATCCAAATTATCTGGATTCACAAAACGCACATCTCCATAAACCGCTTGAGTTCGCTCATTTCGAAAAGCCTCTACAACCCTTGAAATGATATCTCTCCGATGATAAAAATCATCTGAATTAATAATACCGACAATATCCCCAGTCGACATACGAATACCTTTATTCATAGCATCATAAAGACCATTATCTCTTTCACTTATCCATTTCAACCGTCCTTGAAACTGCGGCTCATATTTACGGATAATATCAACCGTATTATCTTTAGACAGACCATCAATAATAATATACTCAATGTCCGAATAAATCTGATTAAATACCGACTGAATAGTATCACGAAGAGTTTGGTCACTATTAAATGTAACAGTAACAAGAGAGACTTTCATAAATAAAGGTTTGATCTTATAATAATTCCTGCAAAAAAGACAAATCCAAAGAGTTAAAATACCCAACATTATCTTCTAACCTTTCATCTGGTAAATTCCACCATTTCTTATTCATAAGAAACTCTACTTCTTCAGGTTTAAAGCGATAACGTATCAATTTGGCAGGCACTCCTGCACAGATTGCGTATGGCGGTATATTTTTCGTAACAACAGCACCCGCACCTATTACGGCACCGTCACCGATTGTTATACCGCCTTTTATCATAACTCTAGCTCCTATCCAAACATCATTACCAATTGTAACCTCTTTATGCGAGTCATCAAAAAGAGGTTCTTTTACCCACGAAAATCCCAAAGCATTACGTGAAGAATAAAACACGGGAGATGTAGATATTGCATTTAGAGAGTGAGCATCCAATCCGATATAGACACCATTAGCTATTGAACAAAATTTACCGATTTTTGTATTAATGAGCGTACAACCATAAGAAATGTATGTAAATGCATCTATCTCAGATGATAAAATCCTACATCCTGCATATATACGAGACTTTGAATGTATTTTTGTAGTATTATCAATCAACGTTAAAAGAGAAATTCTTCTACGGAATAAATATTTTACGTTTCCTATTAAATATTTAAACATTTTCTATTGATTTTTTAGCAATATTCGAATAATGAAAATTAGCAGAAAATGCCAACGCACTATTTTTCATTTGTTGAAAAGCCTTAGGAAATAAATAAATTTGCTCAATAACATCAGCTATTTCATCAACATTATCACTCTTTAAAAAAGAACAATTACCACCGCCATCAACATGCGTCATTCCATTCCAATATTTGAAAACAGAAGGTAATCCTAACCCCACAGCCTGTTCCCACAATACAGAATGCGTACCAGGAAATATAGCCAAATCTGCAGAAAGTAAATACTTCATCACTTGTTCACTATTTTTCCAACCAACAAAATATACATTTGGAAGATGTAACAGTTGCTCCATATCTTTCTTAAAAGAGGTAGCAATAGTACCAAATATTATTAAATGAATATTTTCATAAGACAACTTCTTAACAGCCTTAATCAGCATATGAATATTCTTCTTTTCGTCAATTTTCCCTCCTGTGACAATCAAAAAATCATCAACACTAATACTCAAGGAAGAACGAATTGATAAATTTATCTCATCTCTATCTCCCCATGGAATAGCCAAATCATCTACCCCCATAGGCAATAATCGTATTCTATCAGCAGGCAACTTGTACATCTTTGATAAAAACTCACAACGCAATGGAGTTACTCCATAAAAACATTCTACATGTGGTTCCAACTTTTTTGCACAATATTTCCAAACAATTTTATGTAGAATATTTTTAGAAATAAAATTTGTCGCACTATTTATCCAATCCGCATGATTATCACAATATAGCTTTACTAAAGGAAAATGGCGTTTGTATCGAAGAACCTTAGTTATATCCAGAAATTGTACTCCATGAATAAATATGATATCAGGACGTTCGTTCATCAATAAAGAATACAAAGAATTATATCTTCTAAGCAATTTATTGAATTTATAAAAAAAAGAGTTATAATTCACCCTCAAAACCTTACAACCATCAATCGTACAATATTGATCTTCATGAGGTAATAAAATATATCTACCGTTCTTGTCAAAAGACACTAATGAAGCTATTATTGTTACGTCATAGCCCATAATCTTATGATATCTCGGTAAAATATTTTCTTGATAAGAATAATTATCAATAAAAAAACTAGCTAAACACAAATGTACTATCTTCTTTCTACAATCTGCCATCTGCTATATTTTGAGGTAAAACTCCCTTTACATCATAGATTATGCCATTTTCTCGTAGCAAGTCACGAACTGCAATTTTTTCAAATTCTCTATGACCAACCGCTAAAATAACGGCATCAAAACTGTTCACAACGAGGACTTCAGAAGTTTTTCCGATCTCAATACCATATTCAGTCTTTACATGGTCACCCTCAGCCCATGGATCATAGACTATGATGTTATCTGTATATTCTTTTAAAGTATGATATATATCAACAACCTTAGTATTTCTTATATCAGGACAGTTTTCCTTAAAGGTAACACCTAATATCAATATTTTAGAATCTTTTACTATCAAACCATTTTTATTCATACATTTAATAACTTGATTAGCAACATATGCCCCCATCCCATCATTCAACCTTCGTGCGGCAAACATGATACGTGGTAAAACCCCATAAACTTGAGCCTTTTGAATTAAATAATAAGGATCCACACTGATACAATGACCTCCGACAAGGCCAGGCTTCAATTTTATGAAGTTCCATTTTGAAGCTGCCGCCTCTATCACATCATTGGTATCAATCCCCATCGCATTAAATATCTTAGCCAACTCATTCATAAAAGCGATATTTACATCTCGTTGCGAATTTTCAATAATTTTAGACGCCTCCGCAACTTTTATCGAAGGTGCTTTATGAGTACCATTTATTAGTACAGAATTATAAACTCGATCAACAATATCAGCCACTTCTAAAGTAGATCCCGAGGTAACCTTTTTAATTTTTTCTACTGTATGCTCTCTATCACCCGGGTTAATACGCTCTGGAGAATAACCTGCAAAAAAGTCTATATTAAATTTTAAACCTGAAACCTTTTCCACAACGGGCAAACATTCTTCTTCTGTTACTCCCGGATAAACCGTTGACTCATAAACTACAATATTTCCTTTGGAAATTACTTTCCCAACCGTTTCGCTAGCCCCCCATAATGGCTTCAAATCAGGCCGATTATTCGAATCCACAGGAGTTGGTACCGCCACTACATAAAAATTGCAATCTTTTATTTCATCTAATTGAGTAGTACACTTAAAACCCGACTTCAGGGCAGCTTGAAGTAGCTCATCAGACACTTCCAACGTCGCATCATGCCCGGCATTTAAAGCATCCACACGCGATTGGTTCATATCAAAACCAACAGTCTGATATTTTGTTGAAAACAAACGGGCTAAAGGAAGCCCTACGTAACCAAGACCGATTACGGCAATTTTAAAATTATCCATGGAATATTTATATAAAGTTATATTAATTTACACGACACGCTATGAATACATAAATTATGCAGTAAGAGCACGCCGTATTTTCATATCTCCATTTTTATAATTTAGATAAATTAAATAGGCAATAAACACCCAGAATGACTTAAAAGACAAATAGGAATAAAATACTGTCACTAAAAAATACGAAAGAATAAAAGAATAAATAAGAAGCCTTCTATTACCACAAAAAGAATTTATAAAACCCTTACCGATCAGATAAACAAATACTAAAATAAAAATGCCACCTAGCGGAATTCCTACTGTCAAGAAAAATTCAAGCACCCCATTATGTACATATCCCCCATCAGGAAGATAATTAGTCCCATTCCCTATTATAAAAAGGTCTCCTTGTTCCACTACATCCCAAAAGCGCTGCATTCTATCGCTTCTACTACCATCCACAGGATCTTCCATTTCCAACTCCGATGAAACAAATATCCTATAACTCAAGACCTCTATAGGACTCAAGTCCATACTCCACACAATCTTCTGTGAAAGATTATACATATACCCCATCAACACGCATAGAGAAGTGACAAACAATAAGAATATTTTTTTTGACTTCACATATGTCCATATCAATACGACAGTCCCAAATGCCAGCATACCTGCTCTTGAAATAGACGAAAATATCAAAAGAACATCCATTAAAATGAATATTTGATACATTATTTTGATTCTAGCAGACAGTCTACCCTCATTAAGTAATATTATTTTTGCAGTTAGAGCTATTATGATATACACACACATCACATTAGGATCCCAATAAATACCTTTAAATCGATTAGAAAGGTTCAGCCCCTCATATGTGAAAATAAAATAAAGGATACAAGCCCAATCATAAGTTGTAAACGCAAACCAATCAGCAGAAGAAAAGCCATCAGATTTTACCAAATAATCTACAAAAACCACAATAGTCAGAAAATTCATTATGCCAGCAATCAGAAAGGCAATATTATTATTTAATATCCCCGCTATCATCTCAACCAAACAAAAGAAAAGGCAAAATATGAAAGGGGATGATTTTATTACCCTCATTTTCTTCTCACGCAATAAATAATACAATAATAATGGAAGAATAACAACTCGAATCATCGTAACCGGCCCTATTCCGAAAAGTTCAAACTGGAAAAAGAATATAACCCAAGCTATTAACCAAGAAGGCTTTATTTTCTGCATATATTTTTAAGCACGCATAAAGAAAAAAACAAAGGAAAAGAAAATCTTAAAAGTCTCATTTTAGACCGTTGGATAAATGCATATTTCAAACTCAGAGGCAACGTTCCTATAGGCCATATCTTCTTTTTCAACGACCAATAATCGTATCTCCGCAGGCCTATATAATGATTCACCGCATTAGATACAACAGAATATTTTACATAGTTCAAAATAGCCTTCTGTCTATCCGTAAGTTCTGCATGGGTCAAATATTCATCTATCAAACGTATATTTCCAGAGAACTTGAAAATACGCTCTATACTAAAATTCTTAGAGGCACTTTCCACGCGTACAAATACATAATAAAAAGGCAACTCCATGAAACAGACCCTCATAGCATGTAAAAGTGACAAATGAAAGAAATAGGTATCTTCTCCATTTATGAGTTCCTCATAAAAAAACAGCTGCTTTTCGATCATGAATTTTCTACTAAACACACATCCACATACACTACCTCGTGAATATCCTTTTTGAAAAACATCTACTCCCGACATATTTACGCGGGCCGGACAAATACCCGACCACGAATAACGTTCAGTCATAGAGCCCATGACAAAGGAGCGCATTATTAAAATATCAACAGCCGGAGCTAATGACAAAAAGTCATAAACTTTGATTAAACTATTCTCAGCGATAGTATCATCAGGATCAACAAAAAGGATAAAATCACCTACAGCCTGTTTAATCCCTTCATTACGCGCTGAAGATACTCCACCATTTTCTTTATTTACTATCCGAATATTAGAATATTTCTCTGCATATTGCTCTACTAGGATCATTGAATTATCTGGAGTGCCATCGTTCACTGCAATAACCTCGTACAAAGCAGTATCCAAACTCTGCCTAAATAATGATTCGAAGCAAGATACAATATATTGCTCCACATTATAAATAGGGACTATAATTGATAAATACATCTTTTTAAACAAGCATTTTTTTCGGTTTATAAAAAAGGTACGTTAGCGTCCAATTTTGACATATCCTGTATGTATAGCCGCCAGAAGGCCGTCATACATTAAATAAGTTCAAAAAAAGAGTTGATTTTTAAAGTTTATTATTACCCAGTCCGATAGTCATGGGAAGAAGATTCTCATAATCCCTACATCTGTTAACGATCGTCTGGAAAAACATTTTAAAGTATTGCAATGCAGAAACACCCTGCATCTTGCAAGTGGATATAATCGTATGGTAAGCTGCCAATACTCTCGCCATCTTGCCACTGCCAAAGAACAAAGAGTTCTTGCGCTCACCAGCCAGTGGGCATATGAATCGTTCGGCAATAGAGTTGTCAATTGTATAACAACCATCTTTGAGGTAAGCAAAAAGTTGAGTCTAGAAAGTATTCAAGTAATTCAGAGCTTTCTACATCGATAATCTCAGCTTCGCCAGCGCAAGAGAAATAGCCATCAATGATAGAACCGTCAGCTGCTTTATAACGGACAACCTCGTATTCATGTTCCACGATGCTGCTGATGGATAATCGAAAGCACTCGTTCGTATTTGTACCTCATATCATGAAAGTCCTTCAAGAAATAGAATTTATTCAGACCCGTAACGCTCAACATAAAGTCTCCAACTTCTCCACAAGATGTTTCAGACCATCGTGGTTTAGATTGCGTTGCTGGATGTGAATACCATTGCTCATACGGATATCCACCATGATACGAACTGGTTCCTAACAGGAAACAGGGAGAGACTCTTGAGGATCTGCCGGCTCTGGTTGACCGGAATCCGGTTGACCTGTCACTTGTACCGGAACCAACTTGTGGCGTGTATCTTTGTACCATTTCTCAAAGAGGTTATAGGGGGACCTTGTTTCTAAAGCAAAAGGATTGAATGGACTCTTTGCTAGTCAACGCTTCGGACTTGTAGCGAAGGAAGAAGCGTTCTAAATCGCTGTTACTATACATATTTATAGGATTTGAGATTACAGCGACAAAGGTCTCAAATTTGTCTCAAGTATGCTATATGTCTTTTGGGGACGCTAACAAAAGGTACTAGTCTAGAACTTTGTGTAGAAAATTCATAGCTCTAAATCTTTCTGAATCATGAATACGGTTTATTTCTTCAAAATTTATCGGTGACTTTAACAACTCTTCTGTTAACTGATCAGATGAATAAATCAAACGCTCTTCTAACCCGAACGTTTTCAACAGTGAAACAAAACGCATCAGACCTCTTTGTTTGTTTCCTATAGCAATAAAAGGTTTATTAAATATAATAGAAAACACCGTGCCATGGAAGGAATCCGTTACTACATATTTCGCATCCATAAAACCTCGAAGCCAAGTAGTGACGGAAGGATAAACACATTGATCCAACTGTTTAGAACCAACATTTTCAAATCTCTTAGCAGGCATTACCGTAAATGGTATCAGATCCATCCTACTTTTCATAAAATCAAGAATCTTTTCTTTATCTTTGGACTGATCCAAAATGTAAACGAGTAGATTCCCTTTGGATTCAGGAACCTTATCTTTCTCTACTAAACTTATATATGCACTTTGCTTTAAAAGCATTGTAGGATCCAACAAATGAACAGCCTTAACTCCCATATATTGCTTACAAAATTCAACCCCATTGCTCTCTCTAACAGATATGGCCTGAAAAGTGTGAGCCAATTTCGCACATCTCCGAGTTTGTCGTAAAGGAAATTCCCATTTATCCACCCCAAAAGAAGCCGCATAAGCAATGCGTTTCAAATCCCCTGATACAAAGGATTTTAAAAAGTATTCTTCGATATTAGCAACATATTTATACCGCCATACTTGATCACTTCCAACTATAACAGCATCTATTTTTTTTGAATACAAATATAAATCAGCAAAACGTATCTCTTCCGTCATAGTTATGTTTTGGCTAATAAACCTATACATGTTTTGACAGATGATTTCATCTTCATCTTTTTTCCTCCAAACCCTCAATGGTATTTTATCCCTAAGTATATAAACTCGAAAACACCGATACAAATAAGAAGAAAGCTTTACTCTCCAAGATAATTTCTTTTCTATTAAAAAAGTAAAAGGATCTTTCCCCATTTCCTTAAGAAATAATTGAAGGGCATAATTTTGTAAAATACCTCCATAATTATCTCCTAATTTCAAAGTTAATATTCCAATTTTCATATGTAATAAATAACGTCAAAAAGGATATTGTTTTTAACACTTGTTACCAATTCAGTCCAACTGCCAAGGGCAATAAATATTCATATTCCCTACAGCCTTTAACAATTTCGCTGAAGAATCTCTTGAAATAATCCAGCACTGACACGCCCTGCATGTTGAGATGATGGTATGATATACAGCTGAGACGCGGGCCATCCTGTCACTTCCGAAGAATAAAGAGTTCTTGCTCTCGCTGACCAAGGGGCGAATAAAACGTTCGGCAATGGAATTGTCGATTGAATAAGAGCCGTCATTTAAGTAGGCGAACAGCTGAGTCCAAAAAGTATTCATATAATTTATAGCCTTATCCATCAACTCTCCGCAGAGCGGATGACCGTCACTGAGCAAGACCTCAAGCTTACTGTGTAACTTTATGATTATCTCTTTGGTCTTTAAATTATTCCGGCAAAGCCTTATCTGTTCGGGCGACAACTTGCCTTCTTCATACTTGCGTCCCAATCTGTAAAGCTCACCTATCAACTCCAATATGAAGGTGGCATCCTTATCATTGCCCTGCTCCAACGCATACTTGAACTTTGTACGGGCATGGGCCATGCAACAAAGATGTTCTATATCGACCATATGATCATCCAGATACATATAGATATTGTAGCCGTCTGACTGAAGAGCTTTCACCTGGCTGTCACCCAAGATATGCTTCAAGGCATCCCGTCCCTTGAAACCGTCCTCGTAGCAATAGATAACCACTTTGGACAGTTGTTGACCAAACACCATATGTATTTCTTCCTATAGCATCCTTCACGCTTTACACGGCACCAGGTTTCATCACAGTTCACAATGGAGTCCTTTTCCAAACAAGTATTCTTAAGATAACTAATCAAACCGCAGAAATGGGTAGAGTCTTTCTCCAACCAATTGGTCAAGCTCATACGGCTCATTTGACCATAACCGAACAAGCGAACCAGACGTAAATCTTTGGACATCACGATAAAGACATCACCATCCTCCGGTTCGCAATCCAACTGTTGATGGATTATGGATAAAACCTTATCATATTTACAGCGCATATAATGGAAATCACGGACAAAGAAAAAGCGGTTTAGGCCTGTAATATTCAACATAAGCCCTCCAATTTCTCTACTAAGCTTTTCAAACCTTCGTAGCTCAAATTCTTTTGACTGAGATAAACACCATTGCTCATGCGGATATCCACCAAGATTCGAAGTTCGGTAGAAGAAGGAAGCCGAGTATCCACTTCCGGATTGCGTTCCGGGATTGGTTGAAGGCTTTTCCGTCATTTCTGCTTCTGTTGAGGGCCCCAAAAACCTGAACAAGAATTATCATTCGGGTATCCTTGTACCATTTCTCAAACAGGTTATAAGGTACTTTGTGGAACATACAGAATTTCTCAATCGAAACACCCGAGGGGAGGCCTTCCAATTTGTAGCGTAAAAAAAGACGCTCAAAATCATTGTAACTATACATAAACTTTGCTTTTGATTTAACGAAAGCAAAGTTCGTTTTTTTATAGCGATTCTCCTATACGGCATTTTTGGACGCTAACAACAAAATGAAATTCAAAGAATTACGCCACAGGGATTTTCAACATCCGATTGCCGCCCAATGACAGAGGAGAAGCAGCTACTTGAATCAGGCACCTACAGTCCCTGATTCCTATACCGCATGAAAGTACTTTTTCCCTTGGGATGCACGCTACTACCATTCACATTCCATCCGCCATTGTAGTACACCATACTGCAAAGGAAGCACTTGTCTTTCAGTTGTTCCAGCAGAAAGTGAGATAATGTCAGGTTGCTCACATTGAATATGTCACCTTGAAGATTTTCGTAAACATAATGCTCCGGCATCGGGCGGAGCGCATTGTGCCAACGAAAAGCCTCATGATAACAAGCATCCGTAGCACTAAGACAACGCATCACGTTTGTGCTTCTTCAGAAGAGTCGACACCTCGCCTATTAGTGATTTGTAAGCCGCATCTGTAGAAAAGATTCTTCCTTGGGGGGATTATCTTCCCACTTCCGTAAATCTATTACATGTTTCATACGCTCGTATCAGTTTGTGGTTTACGCCATCTCTATTTTCCACTCCCCCAGCGTCCTCCGCTCACTATCGAAGTTAATCCCCACCTTTACCACCGGCAGTCCGCACAGCGCGAAGCGTTCGGGATAATTCTTCAAATCAATCTGTCCCATGGCGTCATCGGCCGTTTTGTCCAACTTCAGTTCCATCACGTAAAGAGCGGACAAACTACGCATCACCACATCCACACGCCCGCGCGGGGTGCGCACTTCCACATCCACATACATACCTAACAGGCTGAAAATGGTATAAAACAACGACTGGTAATGGCCTTCATAATCGGTATTGTCGCAATAAGGAATTGTAGACAGGAAAGCCTGCAACAAACGCAGTCCATCGTCCAGCCTCTCTTCATAGATAGCCTCGTACAGCAGAGCCACCGTGGTAAGCCCATCCATCGTGTGTTGATGTAGATAACCGGGCAGCAGACTCTTCATCAAGCCCAAACGGACTTCTTTATTGGGGATATCCAACAAATAAAGATTCGTGATGGGAGAATAACCCTTTATCGTGATATAACCGCTTTGGTAGAGCAACGGAGTGATATTCGTTATCCGTTCGGTAGGCGCATCAAAAGATTCAGCCAGTGCTTTTCGATCTCCAATCTGTTGGGGAATTACATGATATTTGTTCAGCATCTCTATCAAATAGGTAGGTGTTCCACTGCCAAACCAGTAAGAATTCATCTTACCGTCGGCAAAGGCGTTCAACAGGCTGAAGGGATTGTAAATATCAGGTGACGGCCAGGTGAAATGATAGCCGTCATAGTTATCTTTCAATTTCGCAAGCACTTCTTCGCGAGACACTTCCATACGCATGGCCAGTATATCCACGTCATTATCCATCTGAGTCAGCATTTCTTCCTCGCTGATACCGCAAACAGCAGCATACGGTCCATCCATACTGATGTTCTTGATATTATTCAGTTCGCTGAAGATGCTCAGTTGGGAAAACTTTGTGATACCGGTGAGGAACACAAAACGCAGATAAGGATCGCAAGCTTTCAACGGACTGTAGAAATTGCGCATCACATCCCGAAGGACAGGCAGATTCTTTTCCTCATGAACAACGTCGAGAAGAGGAGCGTCGTATTCATCAATGAGGACAACGACCTGCCGACTGGTCTGTTGGCAAACACGGCGGATCAGTCCGGAGAAACGATCATTCAAAGTCACTTCCTCACTCACTTTGCCATACACCTCTTCATATCTATACAACTGAACACTCAGCATTTGCTCCAGACGTTCCTTATCCACATGCTTCGCCATGCTCATGTCAAAGTGAAGCACCGGATACCGAGTCCATTCCGCCTCCAGCTTATCAATGGCAAGTCCCTCAAACAGTTCCTTACAACCTTCAAAATAAGAATGCAGTGTGCTGGTGAGCAGACTCTTGCCAAAACGGCGAGGACGACTCAGAAACACATACTTAGAATCGAAATGTGTCATTCGATAAACGTATTCCGTCTTATCTATATACAAATAGTTCTTTCTGCGGATTTCCGAGAAAGTCTGTATTCCTATCGGATAAAGTTGTCTCTGCTGTTCCATATCTTTCAGTTTACTTCGAAACTATCTTCAATTTCCTTTACTTAGATTACAAAGTTACGATAAAATTTCATCTGAACCATACATCCAGCATGTATTTTTCCATTGCATAGCGGCATTCACTATACCGCTTTTCATCCGCATTTTCACGCAAATAATGAAAGATCCGGATGTAATAGCTTATGCTAACGTCTCGCCAAATATTACCTGATAGTAAGTACGATTACTGATTCCACAGCTCTCACATAATTCTTTCACCGGAATTCCGGAAACTTCGCGGAGAAGTGCCATGCTATCCCCCAAAGCCTTGTAAGTGTAAACCACTTTTTTCATATTGTTCTTTAAATTAATGTTAATATTTAACACGGATTACCAACATGGTGGTAACGCCGCTATTTTCTTTCTCTATAACTTCACCGCAAATTTTAAAACAACAAGCGATGAAGGCTCTAAAAACAACCATCTCCGTCACGGAACTCCAAAAGACCCTCGGTCTGTGGAAGAGCCGCAAGATTACGGACTCCGTCATTCCCAAACTCCTGCACCTCTACCTCGGAATGACTGCATACATGAATCAGGAAAAAGTATATCCCGTGGATAATTTTTACGAGATCAGCATAGCGCTGGCCTTTAAAAATGCAAAGTTCCTCACGGAAGCGGTCAAGCGTTGCGGTTCATTCGGCATTGTACCCGCAAGAAACACATACGGAATAAAATATTTCTACTCGCCTCTCTGGATAGAGAAGATTTCATCGGAAGAATTACCGGAAAAGTTTCCGGAAACTTTTCCGCAGGATAATATATATAATATATATACTAAAGGGAATTCTTCTGACGAAGAACTCTCGCCGGAAGGCGATAAACCTTTAGAAGATAATTCTGATAAGAAAAATATCACTACACCGGAATCTTTGGCTACCGCCAAAGAATTTTTCCATCTCATCAACGAAGATTCCGCTCAAAAAGCGCAGATACTGACGCCACTCATTAACTGGTTCCAACTGCACGAAAGGCTCACACGAAAACACGCGTGTGAAAATCTCGTGTATATGGTGAACGAATTGCTGATTCCTTATTTCGCGTCGCAGGCACGATTTATGAAGTCCAACCACGCCGGAAGACTTTGCTGGCTGACCAATCTGCTGAAATCAGCTCACGGACAACATCTGCTGAACGATGCCGCAAAAGACAGCAGACTGAAACGGGAACAGACAGCTCAGGAAACAAAAGCCAACCAACGAAGCAATCATCCCCTCAACGAATTCGAATGGACGGATCCCGAGTCGGGGATGCGATTCTATGATGATGAGGTGGAAGGCTCAGTGAATATACCCGAGGACGCACCTGCAAGACCGACAATGACGGCGATCTGGAATGTGCTGAGCCGGGAATGGACGTCACCACAATTGTAAATTACAAATTATAAATTACGAATTATAAATTACAATGAAACCATTTTATTATCTATGTGACTTTCCCGATCGCAAGAATGCAGGAAAGAATTTCGTAACAGAGTGCCCTAAATGCGGTAAAAAACATCTTTATATCTCCAAAGAGACAGGAGCCTTTCATTGCTTCTACGGAGGATGCGACTTCAAAGGAAAGCTCAAGGACTTCTGGGAAGAACGAAACAACTATGACTCGACATCCGCAGGCAAGTCCCTCCACAGTACCCGCCGGGAAGGAGAAAATAGAACCGGAAAGACCACATCCGAGGTACCCATGATTCCCGAAGACTACAAAAAGCTGACGCCCGAAGTATTCTCCAAAATAAAACCACTGACAGATGATCCCGAGACTACCGACCGGGACCAGCTCACCGCCCGGCGCTATCTTGCCGACCAGGGCATCTCACTGAAAACGGCCATAGAAGCCCGTATCGGCTGCCTCACCCACCGCTGTTTCGGCAAAGACGAGGACAGCAAAAACACGGGAACCATGCATCATTGCGTAGCCTACGTCAACTACCTGAACGGTCAGCCCGTAAATGCCAAATATCGTTCGTGTGATCCCTCAACCGTCAAACCCACAGATGAAAGAGAAACAACTGGCATGGAAAAAGCCGCCGGATACACCAAATTCTGGAGCCAGGACTCGCCAACAACACCCTGTCCGCCTTATCACATCGACTGCATCAACCCCCTGAAAGTATCCGAAGCAACTATCCCCCGACTGATCATCACCGAAGGCGAAAAAGACGTACTGACACTCAATGAAGCGGGATATCCTTACGCCATTAGCGTGCCCAACGGAGCGGCAAGCGATCTCTCCAAAAGCTTCGAAGCCTTTGAACCCTGGATGGAGCAAGTACGAGACATCGTGATCTGCGGAGATTCCGACCTGCCGGGGAGAACCCTGATAAAGCATCTCAGCGACTACTTCGGAGCACGCTGCCTGCTCACCACGCTACCCGGCGACTGCAAGGACATTTCCGACGTACTCGCCACCTACGGTATTGAAGTGGTGTGCGAAATCATCGAGGCCGCCCGACCGCAACACACAGCCGACATCGTCACCGTAAGCGAACGCACAAACGGGATTCTGAACGTGCTGCACGGAGAATACGACCACGGATACGACGTAGGTTACGGCCCCTTGACCGACCATGTATTCCACCCCACTGACCAGGGAGGCCTAATTATCGAGACCGGAGTACCCAACAGCGGAAAGACCGATTTTCTGAACGACCTCACGTGCAGGCTCATGGCCAAGACCGGACGCTATGTATGTTACCTCTCTTTCGAAGTGCCCGACAAAGATAAGCATATCGCCCATCTCGTACAGCTCATGCTGGGAAAAATGAACACCGTAAATTATACCCAGGAACAGTTGAAACCTATCGTCAGTTTCCTGAACAGCCACATGGTGCACCTCGACTTGCATGAAGTATCCCCCACTCCCAACAATATCATCGCGAGAGCGGACATGGTGCGGCGCACCCTTCCACTGAAATATCTTATTATCGACCCGTACCTCTTCATGGAGGTAGAAACCAACCGGTACAACACCGAAACCCAAGCCATAAAAGCCATGCTGACGCAAATGCAGGCATGGGGCAGAACCAACAACATATGGGTCATCATCGTAGCCCATCCACGCAAACTCACCAAACTCAACGGAAAGAACGAGCTGGAAGAGATTGACATGTATACCATCGCAGGCAGCGCCAACTGGGCCAATCTGGCCGATTTCATATTTTCCATATCCCGCATCAGCCGGCAGGACGGCAACTATACCCGGCTCGACATGCTGAAGGTGCGCGACCAAGACCTGTGCCAGACAGGAAGCGTTCTATATGTACGACAAGCCTGCGGACGCTACGATGAACGAGAGTCCGAAGAACAGGTGATAGCGGAAGCGCAAGGCAAAGTCATGAGCAAGGATCATTCACCATGGATCAATCTCATTGAAAAATGATAAAAAAGCACTTGCGGCTGTGAAGCCCAACGCTTGCGGCTCTGCAAGCCTACACTTGCACAAGCGTAGCCCGACGCAGCCGCAAGCGTCCACTCTCAACTTCCCACTTCCCTAAGGCCTTCCTATATACTCAAAAATCAGGCCGACCTGCTTGCTGGTGAAAATCTGTTGGGCGGGGCGGTAGCCTGTATCCAGCAAAGCTTGATACAGAAGCGCGTTCCCGCGCAGCCACCGTGAAAGGCGGTTCAGAGCCGAACGCTCTCCGATTTCAGGCGCGTAAGCGCGCGCCAACTCACTCTTGGAATAGGGACGGACAGGCCATTCCTCCACGGTCGCATCCACATCATGATCACATACGATTGTCTTCATTTTACGATAACTTTTAGAGTACTATTTATGCTATAAAGGTACGAAAAAGTCATCGGATATCACCTATTCCGAAACGGGTTTATCAGGTGTCAATGTCATTCATTTTCACAAGTGTGAGAGGTTGTATCTTTGTATTGTTCACCACGGAGGACACAGAGTTTCACTGAGGTTTTCCCGGAGTTGCTCCGAGTCTTTCCGTAAGAACATAATGCTTTAATTATTAACTATTTAATTTATTTATCATGGGACTGAATTACAGTATCGCAATGCTCAAGAATCCGCAAAACCAGGATGAAAGCGCAAAGGCTTATGCCAAGTCACAAATCACAGGGGAATTGTCCCTGAAAGAACTGAGTCGCCGTGTAGCCGCGCAGACCACTGCTAGTCGTGCCGACGTCACCGCAGTTATCATTGCTACCGTGGAAAACATGATTGACGGCCTGCGAGCGGGCGAACAGGTAGACTTCGGAGACCTGGGGAAATTCCGTCTTCAGATCACCAGCCGCGGAGCGGAAACCGCGGAAAAATTCACGTCTTCCAACATCACTGGAGTCAACATCCAGTTCATTCCGGGCGAAGATTTGAAAACCATATTCGCCGGTCTTGAGTTTTCACCCGTGCCCACCCGAGCAGCCACCCGTCTGCTGCTCAAAGCCCAAAAGGCAGGACAGACCACGGTGGACTTTTCAAAAGCTCCCGCTTCCGGTGGAAATTCCGGCAGCAAGCCGGATGACGGTGGCAATACCGGTGGCGGTGGTTTGGATGAAAACCCTTTGGGATAGACTCTAAAGGCATAGCCTTTAGAAATTAAGAATGAAAATAATAATAATGAAAGGCTGCGCCGTTACCTATCACTTATCACTAATAGCTAATCACTAAATCACGTTTACATGGAAAAAAAATCAAATTCAACCTGGAGTGTTATCATCAAAGTTGTAATTGCCATAGCGTCCGCACTGGCAGGCGTATTCGGCTTAAACGCCTGCATGGGCTTAGGCGCATGACAGCGGGCAGTTTCTATCAGAACTATCGGGAGGTGCGCCTCCTGGTAGTTCATTGCTCAGCAACACGATGTGACAGAAACTTCCCGGTAGAAGCCCTCCATCGGTGCCATCTGGCACGAGGATTTGCAAGCATCGGTTATCATTTCTACATCACGCGTGACGGCGAGGTACATATTTGTCGTCCGGTTCATCAGATTGGGGCGCACGCAACAAGCTGGAACGATAAAAGTATCGGTATCTGTTACGAAGGTGGACTCAATGAGGATGGACAAGCGGCTGATACGAGGACGTACGCGCAGAAATGCTCACTCCTTGATCTATTGAGGCAGCTGAAAGCGGATTACCCGAAGGCAAAGATACTGGGGCATTATCAACTCAGTAAATCTGTGCATAAGGCGTGTCCGTGCTTTGATGCGAAAGATGAATATCAGGAACTATAGTTCTTTACAATTCTCCTTGCAAGATTCTTCACCTTATAAAATATTGTTATATACAAAGGGATATGCAAGCACCGAGCAATTACTTCTGAAACAGGAAAGCCGCTATAAAATGTCTCAAAAAAGGCTTTCCGTTTACGGTGTTGAATAGCACTTTTTTCAAAGCTGACATTATATTGTCGGACATTCTCCCAAGAAGAAACACGTGCATTTATATCCAAAGAAGTAAAATATTGCTCTCCTTTCAATGTATTGACAAGAACCAAACCGGTTCCCTTATCATCATCGAAATCGGGCATAACCTGTTGAATTCCCCAAAAATCCGCAATAGTAATGTCACTTCCGGACTTTCCGAACTTGGCAGCACACTGATGGCACGAAGGACGTAAATACAAATTAGCAAGGAATCCCTTCATAAAAGCATTATTTGTGAATACCTCAGAGAGAAAAACTGTATTTTTTGCTCCACTCCCGCTGGGAGTGGAGAGGGTAAGAGAAAAACTGTATTTTTTCCAGCCGACCCTCTTATCCCTGAAAGAAATACTCTCTACGAGAGTATTTCTTTCAGGAACGGGGTAAGGTAAAACTGATTTTTTTTCGCACTGACGTGCGATGGTTTCATCCAGATACATTCGCCAGACTTTGGGACTGGGAACTCCATGACAAATAAAATCAACACCAAGAAGATTATCATATTCTTTCCGCAGGAAACACTTCAAACCGGCAATTTGACAAGACGTACCAGCAAATAAGACTTTACGTCCTTGTTTTAAAAAAACTTCTGCCTTTCTATAGTTATCTTCCATCCGACTTTGCAGATATTTGGAACCTCTAAACACGGACAGTTCCGTAATAATTTCGGTATAATCATGTTTCACCTCCCAGTTTTCATCAAAACGAGCACCAAATACAACTCCACCTTCCTCAAGTACTTTTATGGCTAATAAAGTAAAAATTCCACCGGATGAACTTTGCAAACGTATCCTTTCATCACTGGCGATAGCTGCATAAACATTTAGTGGAAAACGATTCTTTCCCTGATTGATAACCGGACAGACCTTTTCGCAAACCCCACAATCAATGCAAGCGTCTTCAGTTATAGCCGGATAAAGAAAACCTTCTTCATCTTCTTTCAATGAGATGCACTGTTGGGGACATTTCTGTACACAAGCAGAGCATCCACAACAAGCCTCTTTATCTACAATTTTAATCATCTTCTTATTTTAGAAATAACAGACATAATTTTTCGGTTAACAAAAAGACGCTCCGAAGAATCCAGCCCCCAGCAATAGGTCGAAATTAAAACGCTTACTACACACAACAAACAAACGAACAAAGATTGTCCGATGTTTTCTTCCGGCAACAAAAATTTCAACAATAAAGGAAGTACCAGTGAAATGACTGCGACCACAAAGCACCTAATTACTACCTGTTTCATATACTCTATGAGTGAAAGCTGAATCATGGGTCGGATAATGAATAGCCTGACAACAAAAGCCAACAAGCAGATAGCAAGATGGACTACAAATACCGAAGAGGGACTGCCGCCAAATTTCAATGCAATATAAGAAACGGGAAGTATCGCAAGCAATATGCCTCCCACTATTGATTGATAAAATCTAATCTTTCCGGTAGAAGCAGCCGCAACCATCAACGGATTAGATACAGCATCTACAATGGTAGCACAGAGCATCAAACGTAAAAAAACTACCGTGTTGGGAGGTACTGTTTTAAGCCAAACAGTAAGCATCATTTCTGTTTCAAACATAACAGGAAGTGACAAGAGAAACAAGAGAAAAAATGTAAATCTAGAACTCCTGAATATCAAGCTATGCATACAAAAATAATCATGAACCGCGTACGACTTGGTTATCTGGGGATTGAGTGCTGTCTGGAAATTGACAGAAAATTGCGCAACGGCCCCCTGTACTTGTACCGCTATTCCACGCGCCGCATTGACTGCAGGGGTAAAAAAAAGATTCAACATGATATTTACGCCCTGCGTAAAAGCAATAGCAGCACAATGTCCCCACAAATTCCAACCAGCAAAACTCGACATTTCCCTAAATAAATTAGAATCCCAAACCTTTCGGAACTTAGTTTCAGGAAAATGATGACCGCAATAAACACCATAAACAAGACGAATACAAAACTGAACTACGAATATCAATACGGCATACAATTTCAATTTGTCAAAGTCCCCCAGTTGTAATAAAAAAACAATTAACAGTTTGAGCACCACTTCCAAAACTGAAATATATGCAAAAGCACTCATCTTTTCATGTGCTATGATTGTAGCGTTATAGGGAACACTCATTATCATTACCACTGATGAAAGAACTGAAAACTGGAACACCCACAATGCAGCGTCAAAGCGGCAGAGTGGGATTGTCATCTTATTATATAAGAACCACAATCCAACAGTCTCTGCCAACACCACTAACAGAACAGAAATAAGCGCATGAATGTAAAGGCTTGTATTAAAAACTTTTTGTAATTGATTAAAATCGTTTCGCCCCAATTCAAAAGTGAGATAGCGCTGAGTAGCTACGGCCATAGCTGCATTTATAAATCCGAAAATGGAAACGACACCTCCAACTACATTATAGATTCCAAAATCTTCTATACCCAAAGTATTTAATACTACACGGCTGGTATAAAGCGTAACAGCCATTGTAAGAAACATGCGTATATAAAGCAAGAGGGTATTCTTGGCTATACGCCTATTATTCGCAGAAGTTGAAGGCATTAAATAAATTAGATAAAAGTCACTTATTCCACTTCATTGTCAATCTTTTCCCATGGATAGGGATTTTCCTCAATATTTTTCAGTTCTTCCATTGCTTCCTCCTGCTCAGTAGTCAGTCGGAAAGTGCCCCAGCTATCAATAATAGCATGAGCCTCTTTAGCCAACTCCTCTGCATAAACCTCACCATAGCAATAAGTCAGCAGACGGACTTTCAACAATGAAGCAGGGATCAATGGAAGAACGTTAAGAGCACGCTCCAGAACCTTCTGAATATATTCCTGTTTATGCCCATTATCATACATTGTGGCATTGAAGGCTACTAAAAGACCTAAACACAGCTCAGCTTCAGCTTCAGGATTTGAGCCATGTTTTCCATACGAGTTTAGGGCTGATTCATAAACATCACGATTCAGACGGGTGAAACTATCAACATAAATCGGACTGCCATCCTGACCTAGAGTGAGAAGACTGTGAGCCAGGGAAAATAAGGATGAAACTTGATCACTCATATATTTAATTATGATTTAGAATTTATGATTTATGACACTGAAATTAGTCAGTTATCGGTTCTACAAGCGAAGAGTGAATAAAAGTCGTTGCAACAGCCATGACACCTTCAATATTGACAACTACACGACGGTCGCGACGGATACGAACAAATTCTCCTACAGCACCCTCAAAAACACCGCCCATGACACGCACCTTCTGGCCTCTTACCAGTTGAAGTTCAGCGGGTTCTACATAAATAACCGATTCTTCGTAGGTACCAGCAACAAGAATGAAACTACGCATCTGATCGTCTGGAACGATAACAGGAAGATGATGCTCCCGATTCATTATATAGCGTATAGGGATGTTCATACCGGCTTTATCCTTCAATGTATCGATACGCTTACGAGTAGAGCGAATGAAAACAAGGTTATGCACGGCAGGAACAAACTTACAAATGCGACGACCATCTTTCACGACATAATCGCGACGCATCGGAATGAAATTCTCTATCTTCTCTTCATCCAGAAAAGCTTTCAGAGCCAGTTCACGGCCATATGTGACACGTACTGCGAACCAGTGGAGGCGAGGAGGAATGTTCACGTCAGAATATTCTTTGGGGACACCGGAGTAGTGAAATACTTACCGATTATTTTATGTAATGCAGTTGTTTTCAACAACTTATTTAGCATTCATCTTATTCCAAAGCGTTCCGTCATCTCGATCAAAAAGCAGTGAAATAGTTATGTAAAAAGGTTATTAACGAAGAGATAAAAGAAAACGAAGTGTCTTTTAATCGTTCGTTTAATGTGC
>QWCH01000094.1_pt1 | contig 140146 bp, 144 predicted proteins | sample 1972671 | NCBI WGS metagenome assembly QWCH01 (sample SAMN09866713, study PRJNA288562) | Human gut metagenome isolate term3_stool, whole genome shotgun sequencing... | isolation source: gut | host: Homo sapiens | place: USA: California
AGGATATTTTGCATGTAAGTGCAATTTTTTTACATAGAAAAAGGCTGTATAATATTTGTCGATGTTACTCCCCAACAAATATTATACAGCCTAAAAAAATACCTCCCGAATTGAAATTTTAACATTTCAAACGAGAGGTCTTCTATTTTATTTGTATGCGATTGCTTCGATTTCGATTACGCCGTCTTTCGGAAGTCTAGCTACTTCAACACAGCTTCTTGCCGGTTTGTGGCTACCGAAGAATTCTTCATAAACTTTGTTTACTTTTCCGAAGTCATTCATATCCTTTACATAGATATTTACTTTAATGATATTTTCAAGCTTACCGCCTGCTTCTTTAACAATTTCAAGAACATTTGTTAAAGATTGCTTTGCTGCAGCTTCGATATCCATTACGAGTTCGCCGTTTTCAGGATTGATCGGAAGTTGTCCGCTTGTGAAAATTAATCCGTCATGTACCATTCCTTGTACATATGGTCCGACTGCTGCCGGAGCTTTTTTTGTGTTAATTGATTCCATATAATCCTCCTTATATAAAAGCACTTGGCTTTATTAATTATTTGATTTTATATCGCGTTCCGTCCAAAGTCTTTCGAGATCATAGAACTTTCTAGCTTTGATATCAAAAATGTGAACTATTACTTCGCCATAGTCTAGAAGAAGCCATTCATTGCTTTTTCCTGTACTATTGTTCAATTTTTCAAAGCCTTCCTTCTCCATTTCATACTCAACATTGTCTGCAATCGCAAACATTTGAGTACTGTTTGTTGCAGATGTTATAACAAAATAATCCGCAAACGAAGCCTTGCCCCTGATATCTATGACTTCGGTGTCGTAACCGATTTTATTTTCAATTGCCTTTTTTATAATTTCAAGTTTTTTATCTGTGTTTTCCAATATTTACTCCTTTAATAACAACCAATTTCTCGCTTCTACAGTGTCGGTTGCGATGAACTCGCCCCTGTCTATCAAAAGCTTTACAGTGTCTCCAAAGACTGCAATAAGAGCTTTATCAATATCATTCCTTGCCAATTCTCTAAACTCATCCACCCGCGGATAATCTCTGCCTTGTTCGAGTTTGTCCGCAAGATAGACGACTTTTTCAAGCATCGTCATATTTCGTCTGCCTGTTATGTGATATCTTATCGCGTCAAGAACTTCGCGATCATAAACCCCGAACTCGTTTTGTGCGATGTACATACCCAAAATTCCATGAACCAGATTGTAGTCATATACAAGTTCATTTTCCAATATTATACCAAAATTTTCAATCTTTTTCAATGCATCTTCTTTCGATTGCCACTTACCTGAATCGTGTAGAAGCCCCGCAATCTCAGCTTTTGATTCATCGACTCCCCAAATTTTTGCAAGCTCCATCGACATCTTCATAACGCGAATCGAGTGCCCAACGCGACGTTCGCTCAAATGTGTTCTAAGATATTCAATAGCTTTATCTCTATCAAACATATATTCCTCACCTTAAAATTTCATTAATATAATCGTAGGTCTTATCTGTTACAAAAAATCTGACATCTTTTTCTGCATGAATTTGTTCTCTCACAAATGTACTCGACATTTCAAGCAGAGGGTTATTCAAAAAAATAAATTTATTCTTGTTTTTCTCATATAATTCATTTGGCTTGAACTCGTAACCGCCTCGTTTTAAAACTATAATTTTTACAAGTTCCAAAATTCTTTCCGGCTTCACCCACTTCGGAAACGAAAGAAAGCTGTCCATCCCCATTACGAGATACAGTTCATCATATTTTTCTCTTAGCGTTTCGACAGTTTTATAGGTGTAACTTATGCCCTTCATCTTATATTCCACATCTGTAACATGAACTCCCGGAATTTCTTCAAAAGTTTCCTTTACCATATCGAACTTTTCATAAACATTGATTCCGCCATCTTTCTTGTGTGGAGGATCATACGTCGGAACAACCAAAAGTTCCTTAGGTTCAAGTTCATTCATAAGATATTTTGCCATAATGACATGAGCAATTGTTGGCGGATTAAAACTGCCGCCATATATTAGGACTTTATTTTTCAAATTCATGTAATAACTTATTCTTTTCGCTCTTTCTATAAATAGAAAGATTGCTGCCGAGTTTTGCCAAAAATTCAACTCCGAGCTTTTCTTCAAGTTCGCCGAAAAGCTCCATTACTTCAACGTCAGAATTGTTTAAAATTTGTATTTTCATTATTTCATTTTTATTCAAATATAAATCAATTGCTTTTAGAGTTTCCTCTTTTATGCCGTCTTTACCAATTCTCATCGACGGCTTCATCGTATTTAATTTTGATTTTAGAAATGCTCTTTCTTTTGATGTTATCATATTTACTCCATGTGTGAAAATTCATACCCAAGAATGTCGACCGTATCTCCATCTTCAATTCCAAGATTTTGAAGCTCTTCATTTATGCCTTCTCTTTCAAGGAATAAGTCAAAACGTCTTACTGAATCTGGCTCACTGAAATCTGTAGACCTGAAATAATATTCAACCTTGTCACCGGAAACGTGAAATACTCCATCTTCAACCCAAACCTTTGTCGGATTTTCATTTTGAATGAGATGCGTTCTTTTCTCATCGAGAACGACATCTGGTATGTTCTTATTTATATCATAAATTTTGTATTCAAGTTCTTTTACGCCCATTCGAGTTGCTGCAGAAGCCACAAATGTCTTTCTGCCCGTTTTTTCCTCGATTTCTTTTCGTCTTTCGTTGAGCGTTTCTTCGTCAATAATATCTGACTTGTTTAATACAATTATTTCTTCTTTTTTCGCTATTTCTTTGCTGAACGACTCCATTTCATGTCTCAATTTCAAATAGTCCTCAAGTGGATCTCTACCTTCGGAGCCACTCACATCAAGCACATGAACCAAGAGTTTAACTCTTTCTATATGTTTCAAAAACTTAAAACCGAGTCCGGCACCTTCAGACGCACCTTCAATGATTCCCGGAATGTCTGCAATTACAAAAGATTTTCCCTCTTCAATCATGCAAACTCCAAGATTCGGCTCAAGCGTCGTAAAATGGTAGTTAGCAATCTTCGGTTTCGCTGCACTCATAATAGATAGGAGCGAACTTTTTCCTACATTTGGAAATCCAACAAGCCCAACGTCTGCAATGAGTTTCAGTTCAAGACGAATGCTCGCTTCTTCACCTTTTCTTCCCGGCTCCATGAATGTCGGAGCTTGTCTTGTTGAGGTTCTAAAATGCCAATTCCCGCGACCACCACGGCCACCTTCAACGACAAGAAATTTTTCGCCGTCCTCTTTAAAATCGTAGAGGATTCCTTCGTTGCCGACTTGCCTTACTATGGTACCGAGCGGAACATATAGAAAAAGATCTTCTCCGTCTTTTCCCGTTTTTAAATTGTTCATGCCGTTTTGCCCATTTGTCGCCTTAAATTTTGTCTTGTAGCGATAGTCAATGAGCGAATTTAAATTCGAGGAACCGACAAGATAAATCGAACCGCCTCTGCCACCATCACCGCCGTGTGGTCCGCCTTTCGGTTCATATTTTTCACGTCTCCAGCCAATGTGTCCATCGCCACCGTTTCCGGCCTTCAGCTCAAGAGTTACAATATCAAACATTTCTTCACCTCTCTTACATAAATTATATCAAATCAAAACTCCACTTTCAACAGCGGGTTCATTTTTATAAAAAAAAGGTCACATATGTGACCTTGAGTTATCTAATTAAGCATTAACAACTTCGCGTGGATATACGCTTACTTGTTTGCGCTTTTTGTCTTTTCTTTCGAATTTAACAACACCATCAATCATTGCAAATAATGTGTCGTCTTTTCCTTTTCCAACATTTGTGCCCGGATGGATTTTTGTTCCACGTTGACGAACGATAATGTTGCCTGCCAAAACTGCTTGACCGTCACCTTTTTTGGCTCCAAGACGTTTTGATATAGAGTCTCTACCGTTCTTTGAACTTGCAGCACCTTTTTTGGATGAAAATAATTGCAAATTTAATTTTATCATCTTTATTCCTCCTCTAATGTAAGTTTAATAAAATCTCCATAGCCTTCTTCAAGGCTCCTTATGCCTTCAATAAACGTGTCGAACAACAAGTCGACATCTTTTCCTCGCCTTGCAAGCGAAAGGGTCATGAATCCGTCTTTTATTTCAACATCAAGTTCATCCTCAAGGTCTAAATTGACCACAAGCGAGCGATAAATCGTATGACTTAAAATTGAAACCGCCGCACAAACTATATCATACCCATGATCGTCGTAGTCAGCATGTCCCTTTATTTCGAATCCAATGTGTTCCTTATTCCTGAAGGCCACTATCTTAATCATTAGATAGCCAATTCTTTGATTTCAACTCTCGTGAAAGGTTGTCTGTGACCTCTCTTCTTTCTTTGATTCTTCTTGGCCTTATATTTAAAAACGATGATTTTCTTTGATTTGCCATTCTTTAGAACGCTAGCCTTTACAGTAGCACCCTTTACATATGGTTTACCAACAGTAATCGCCCCATCGTCACCAGATACAAGAAGAACTTTGTCGAAAACAACTTCGCCGCCTTCTTCAATGTTTAAGTTTTCAACGTGAAGAATTTGGTCTTTTTCAACTTTGTATTGTTTTCCACCAGTTTCAATTATTGCGTACATATCTACACCTCCAAGTGATTTAGTCTCGCCGATGTCAAGGCTGACAGTTGTCATTCAAAGCCCGACTCGAGCGGAAGATTACTCGTATATAATATCACATAAATTTTTGTTTGTCAAGAAAAAATATACTTTTTATTTATTTTAATTTTATTTTTAATACTTTTAGAAATAAAAACCACCTTTACCAATTGTTCAGTAAAGATGGTCTTCAGATTTAAAAATCAGATTTTATTTTTATAGTAATCATCACAAAATGCGTGCCATTTTATTTCATACTCATCATGAGATACCAAAGCCATATCCTTCGCTTTTTTTATTCCTCGTTTCTTTGTTTCTTCAACAAAAAATTCTTCTCCCTCAAATCCATCCGTTATATAGCCGTAAACATGCGAAAATCCGAGCTTATATGCAAGAAAAAGTCTTGTGTGTCCGTCAAGACAAACATATTCGCCGTCATATATATCAAGTGGAATAATAATATCTTCTTTTTTGCGAACAAATGTTTTTACTGCATTTAATTTATTTTCATCAACAAAGAATTGAAGCGGCTGAATTCTATCGATTTCAATTTTAAAAATCTCAATCCTGTCGAAACATTTTACAACATTTCCATCCTCATCATAGAAAGTTGTAATATGCTTTGAGTAAAAACGAAATTCTTCAATAACATCGTCAAAAAATTCTTTATTGCCCTTTATTATGGCCTCATAACTTGAAATAATTTTTATTTCAACCGGATATTTATTTTGAACAATATAACAACCATGTTCATTAAGAACTTCTCTATCAAAGCGTTCATCGTCATATGTGTCTATTCTTCTGATTTTTTCGTTCATGTCGATTCCCCATAAGTTTAAATATTTTCCAAAGTTCTTATCAACGACGAAATTTTTTCGGCCGTTATTTTTTCGCCGCCTGTCTTTTTTATCGTCATCTCAAGCATTCCAAGTCTCGTTATGTCGAGAAAATTTATCTCGGTGTACTCACTCTTTAGATATTCCAAAAATTCTCGATTCATCTTGCCCGGAAGCTTTAAAATGTCCATTATTATAACTCCCTCAAGATTTCGAAGCTTTATTATCTCCGAAAGTTTTTTCATAGCATCTTTATTTACTTCCATACGGTTTAAAACGCTATCAAAAAATTCCGAATAATCTCCGGAGTTCACATCGACAATCGTCATATACGGAAGAGTGTCAACATAGAGATATCCCTTTTCCAAATCGACTCTTCTTTCGAAATTTTGTTTACCTTTTTTTAGTGCGAGAGTCAGCTCATCTTTGTTACTTGACATCACCGCATTTTTTTCTTCGATAATCTTTTCGGATTTTGTCGGAGCTTTATATACAATTTTTGGAATCGGAAGGGTATTTTTCATCGAAAAAATCTCCTGCCATTTTTCGAGAAGTATTCTTTCATCTTTGTTATTATTATCATCGCATGAATTTTCTTCCATTTTGATATCGTTTCTTTTCTCGTTTTTCAAGCTACTCTCAATCGAGCTTTTTTCGAATATCATCTCGAATTCTCCGGATTTTTTCGGAATAATTCTTAGCAAGCTCGAGTTTTTCTCGAGTTTTAAATCCATGTCGACGGTATAGAACTTTTCTTCGTCGGGAGTCTTTCGTATGTTAAAAAACGTATCATCTCCCGCCTTTAGTCCGGTCTTTTCCGCACAGAACGCATCTTCTTTCTCACCTATGTCCACGAATGTTAGTCTTGCTTTCTTGTCTATTTTCTTTACGCGTCCGTGTACAATTGAGCCAACCGGAATCTCATCATTTTTTTCTACAACTATTTGATAAAGACGGTCTAATTCATAAAGAATCGTGACCGTCTCAATTTCATTTTTAAGTCTATAGTATTTCATTATTTTATCAACTCGTTTCTAAAAGGCATGACGTTTTTCGTGTCCACTCTATTAAGACCGAGATATTCCGCCATCAAATCTCTTGCCATCGGCCCGGCATTTGAACCCGTTCCACCTTGAAAGAGAACAGAAGCAATAACGATTTCCGGATCATCTGCAGGTGCATAAGAAACAAACCACGCAAAGTCATCATACGGCATATTTGTGTTCGGATTTATACCCTCTCTTTGTGCAGTACCGGTTTTTGAGCCGGTCTTAATCGGAAAGTCTTTGAACACTCTTCTACTCGTACCAACTCTTGATACAAGCTCCATCCCATATTTTATTTGATTCAGTCCATCCGGATTTTTTACATCAATCTTAACCGGATTTTTTTCCGGAAGAAGTACATCCTGTTGTCCATCGAATGACTTAACCGAGTCAAATATTGTTACCTTATTCCTTGTTCCACCATTTACTAACGTTGCAATATAATTTGCCATTTGAAGCGTCGTGAAGTTCGACTGGCCTTGACCGATTGTAACGTTTAATGTGTCGGCAAGACTCCATGGTGCTTGATTTATATAGTCAAATTTTAATACATCGCTCAAGCTGCGTCTCTCACCTTTCACAGGTGTGCTGCCGTTATATCCCATGTTTTCAAGACGTTTTATAAGTTCCGCACTCGAAAGAGATCTTCCTTCTTCGGCCCAATTTGCAATTTCTTTTATATCCTTTTCAACTTCCTCGTCAGTCTTGTCCGTTTCTAAGAAGTTTTTTATATTAGCTCTTAGCCATTTTGCAATATAAAATTTTGTTGTAAAAACCTTTTGCTCCGCCTCAGGAACCGAACCAACAGTTTCAGGAGGAATATTTATTTCGATGCCTGTCTTTTCATTAAGCCCAAATTCTTCAGCCGCATTTCTAATATCTTCAATTGAAATATGTGTGCTTATCGGCTTTTCACCTTGTCTTTGATTGTTTCCAAGTGCAAGCGTATAAAAATAGTAGTTGCACGAATGCTCAATCGCGTGAGCAAGGTCAACATTGCCATGCGATGCCTTTGAAAGTGTGTAGACAAGACACCTGAACTTTGTGTCACCAACCTCAACATATCCGCCATCCCAAATTTTTTCGTATGGATCCAGTCCTTTTTGAAGTCCTGCAAATCCGGTAACCATTTTGAATGTTGAGCCCGGTTGAACTGCTGTTTGAGTTGCGATGTTGTAAAGAGGTCTTGCTGCAAGCGGGTCATTATCATTTTCAGGGAAAAAGTTTTTCCAATCCGACTCATTTATTCCCGTTGCAAAGAGGTTAGGGTCGTATCCCGGATAACTAGCCATTGCGAGCACTTCACCTGTCTTCGCATTCATTGCAACAACGGCACCTGCATTACAATTAGAGAACGGTCTCTTAGTTCCGATCTCTCCATCCATTTGATAATCGCCCCATTCGCTTTCATAAACTGCACGCCTTCTCACGCGGTCGATTGTCTTTTGGAGATATTCCTCCGCAAGCGAATTTAGTTTCGAATCGATTGAAAGATAAAGGGTGTTTCCCGAAACGCTTTTGGTTTCGTTTAAAACAGAAGTCGTGTTTCCTATATAGTCGACAGCGACTGTTTTTTCACCACTCTTCCCATGAAGATATTCCTCAAAACTTTCCTCGACTCCCGTCTTTCCTATAAATTCATTTCTATCGTATTTTTTATCTTCGACATATTTTTCAATTTCTTTATCGGTGGCAATTCTTCCCATATATCCAAGTATATGAGATGCAGTTTGCCCAAGCGGATAGTATCTTACAGGTTCCAACGAAACTCTTATACCGCTTTTTTCTCCAATTTTTTCCTCAATTTTCGCAACCGTTTCATCCTTTAAACCGTATGCAAGGTTTACCGGCTTATATGCCCTTTCGCCGAGCTTATAAACAAGGTCATATATGTTTAATATATCCTTCGCCTCATAGTTTGAGATGTCCGGTGAAATTGCATAATAATCTTTTGCCGCCGCTAAAAGCTCTTCGGCATCAGGAAGCTCCGCATCCTCATCTCGGTCTTTAAAATAAGCTTTAAATCTTGAGTAAAGGTTCTTTGTATTTTTGTCATTAACAAACTCAACTTCTTTTGAAACCGAGATTTTTGCGTTTATATTTTTCTTTAGAAGTTCGCGTTGAACAATCGGTCTGATTTCTTCTTTTAGTAAAAAATCATCGATGACCGTATCACTTGCCATATTAATTAAATCATCAAGCGGATTTTTTGAATCCGTTCCATCATTATATTTGTAAAAAACTCCGGTTTCGTCCTCTGAAAGATAAATTTCAATATTCTTTGCCTTTCCGCTTTTTTGAACTATTTCAAGAAAAGCTTCGCCCGGAACCATTTTCCCTTCATCGTACAGCGAACTTAAAATTTCCTTTAATGCATAACGTTTACCGAGAAATGTAAAAAATGTCTTTGCATCATCTTTTATGCTGAGCTCCGGATAATTTTTGATTAGATTTAACTTGTCGATTAAAAGCTCATTTTGATAGCTTATTGAAACCGGCTTCATTCTTATATTTGATATCGTTCCACTTTTCGCTGCGATTTCAAAAAGAATCGCCCTTGCAATAGGGTGGTTTAAAATCTTTCTTTTTATTGTCATGTCTGACTTTATGATTTCAAATACAAGTTCTTCCGGCGATAATCCCGCCTTCATTGACTTGTCTTTTATAAATGTGCCGAGTTTAATATCATCAGCCACAAAAACATTGTCCTTTAAAGTAACCGGAAAATCTATATATTTCTCACGAACCGCATTAAGTGCACGTTGCTTGACATTGAATGAAAAGTGATTTGGATACCTGTCAAGATTCATTGACGACTCGACAAATTGTCTCAAAACATCTTCATTTTCAAGCTTTTTAACCATTATTTCCTGTGGCGATTCCTCACTTGTTTCATACATTTCTTCCTTTGCAAATGTATAATAGTTTAAGTCAAGCGGAAACTCTCCTTGGAAAAATACGCCGTCCTCCTCAAGAAGTCTTATAAGTGTCAAAAGTCTTTGATTTCTATTTTTTATTTCCTCTTTGGTCTGGTTAGGACGCATGAGTTCATCTTTTAAAACTTGAACCGTAAAAGAAGGAATATTCCCGGCAAGAAGTCTCCCATGCCTGTCTCTTATTTCTCCTCTCGGTGCCGTATCATAAATGGTTTTTATTCTTCTATTATCCGCAATTTCACGATATTTATCCCCTTCTACAATTGTCATGAAAAAAAGTCGTACAATAAGCACAACAAAAAGAATGGCTGTTCCAATAAAAACAATATCCATTCTCAGTGGAATATTTGCATTGTCATTTTTGTTATTCATTAATACTCCACCTTTCTGTGTCTTCTACGCATAAAAATCATATAGTAAATTATGGCTAGAACTATTTGAATCGGGATTTGAAACGAGAATAAATTGAAAAATACCGCTCCCGTTTTTGTTGCAATACCCAAAAACATAAGCCCAAGTCCGTATGACAATATATATAAAATTCCTGTCACTGCCGTTACAACTGAAATAACAAATATCGATCTTCTCGTAAATTTTTCTCTCATAGATCCAAGAACAAATGCAATAGCAACAAAAAGAAGAATTCTAAGTCCAAACGCACGTCTAAAATAGATATCCAAAACAAAGCCTGAAATCGCCGCAAGTGTTATCGCTTCTTTCTTGCCAATCGCAAGTGCCATAACAATAATCATAGGCACAAAAAATTCAGGCATCGTCACTTCAGGGAGAAGTCCCGAGAAAAATCCTATTTGCATAAAAAGTGAAACCAAACTCACCAGTAAAATTCTTGCAAACATTATTTCACCACATAAACTCTTCTTAGATGTTTAAAATCTACACCCGGCTTGATATAAACCAGCTTTTTCATTTCAGTGTCATCAGTTTCAACTTTTGAAACTTCTCCCACAAAAATATCTTTCTTTATAACTCCACCAAGTCCCGATGTTATAATTTCATCGCCTACAATAACATCGCTGTTTTGATCGAACATATAAGCTTTAAGTTCACCCGATTTCATACCGCTTAAAATTCCGCCGTCACCGCTTCTTAAAGTACGTATGCTCACGCGAACAGTATCGTCTGTTATTGCAGTAATCTCACTATAGTCGCTGTAAACACCCGTTACACGCCCTACAAGTCCCTCCAGAGCATCTGATGTGTTGTCGCCGGACATAACCACGCTGTCACCCATTTCGACTCCGTCCTTTAGACCCCTGTTTATAGTGAAAACATCGTACCATGAGTTGTTGTTTAAAGACGTTATATCAGCTGCAATAAGCTCAAAATTTGAAGACTTTATCATGTCATATTCATTTTGAAGTGCCTCGCTTCTTATGACAACTTCTCTAAGCTTTCGATTTTCTTCCTCGAGTTTTTTCACCTTCAAATTAAGCTCGTCAATATCCTTAATTTCTTCGTCTGAAAGTCCTCCCATCTTCTCTCTTAAAGAACTTCCAATATTTCTGAAAAATCCCGAAATGGGATTCACAACAGTCGAAACACCTTTACTTATAATATTGTCCTTCGAAACATTTTTATCGACAATAAAAACGAATACTACAAGTGCAATAAAAATAAGGAATATTATTACATTTTTAAAATATTTATTGTTAAAATTCATTGATTTCCTCTTCTAAATTACATATCCCCATGTTGTCTCAGAGAATAATAGTTTCCATTTCCCACGACTATATGATCGACAACTTCGATACCGAGAACTTTCCCACACTCAACCATTCTTGAAGTGAGCCTTATGTCATCGCCCGAAGGAGTTGGATCGCCGCTTGGATGATTGTGTGCAATCATAATTGATGTCGCTCCTAGTTTTACAGCACGTCTGAATACTTCTCGCGGCATTGCAATGGTTTGATTTACAGTGCCCTTCGATATTATTTCCTCGTCTAAAAATTTAAAGGTTGAAATTTTCTTAGAATCATTTTTTAAAATTTCATCGCCATCAAAAATAAATCCATCTTCTGAAACTTGTGCTATATCTTCATTAATTAGACAGTTTTTGTTATTTAAAACAAGCACCATAAAATGTTCTTCTGTGTAGTTTTCAAGCTTTCGCATGATGTAGTCCGCAGCACTTTTTACAGAGGTCAGTTCTAACATTCCGTCTTTTGCCCTTTCGAGTGCAACTCTGTTTGAAAGCTCAAAAGCCGCCATCATGGTAGTAATTTTTTGCTCGCCGAACCCCTTTATATTTTGCAGATCCTGTGCTTCAAGTTGAACGAGTGAAGAAAGTGTTCCACCACCATATTTAAGAAGCCCTTTACTGAGTTCCAATACATTTAAACCCACTGTTCCCGTTCTTAAAAGAATAGCAAGCAGTTCCCATGGCTCGAGACTCTTTGCTCCCATCTTCATCATTTTTTCACGTGGCATAAGTTTTTCTGAGTCGACCACAAACTCTGTTAAATCAGTCTTTTCATTACTGTTTTTTGTCATTTAGAATAACTCCCAAAGTGTTTTTTCTTACGAGTTCATTTACAATAAACCCATTAAGCGTGCCCGTAAAAGTTCCTACAATTTCAATCCACGGTAAATAGTGGAAATAAATAAAACTGTTTAGTACAAGATATGAAACGGTCACTTGTGAAAAGTTAAAAAAGAAAGCTCCAACCACAGAAACTCCTATATAACTGACACGGGGTTTTAATTTCATCGCAATTATCATACCTATAAGTGCAAAAATTCCAGACGGCAAACTATACATTATGCTTGTGAATGAGCCGCCCATAAGTGCTTGCAAAATACTTTTCATAAGCACAATAAAAAATACTTCTTTTTTCGAAAAGTATATTAGCCCAACTAAAAGAACTATATTTGAAAACCCGAGTTTCATACCTGGAATCGGAATAAGTGGCGTAAAAAAATTTTCCAAAAAAGAAATCATACCAGCAATGAGTGCGAAGAGTGCGATTTTTGTAATATTTGTCTTCATTTTACTTCACCATCATATCTATCTTATCCTCATCATCGCCGACAATAGTAACAGTCATGTGATGTGGAATGCAGATGAGACTTGAACCCGACGACTTAATCTTGCCTTGCTTTACAGCGAGTTGTCTCGGACAGTTCGACTCAAGCATAACAACATAATCCGGTCCTATTTCAATTAAATTTATCCCATATTTCGTTTGAAAAAGTTTCTTTATAGGTTTACTTTGAAAATCTTTTCTATATATAACTTCACCATCAACTTTTACTTCGATGCCCGACGCTTCAATCTTTGGGAGCGTAAAAATGGCAGTAACCGAAATAACAATGATAGCAAATATAATAATAAAATCTAGTTTTGTCAATACAATCACCGTCTTTATTTTATCATTAATCGAAAGTTTATTCAAGATTATTATGTAAATTAAAAGTCTTCTCCATTTTACAAGAGAAGACTTTTATTTTGCTATTCATTTAATAAATTTAATTTTTTACACATGTAGAAGACGAGTGATAAAACTACTGCTACAACTGATGCAAGCACCATGCCCGAAAGATTTATCGCACCGAATTTCACTGTGAGTCCTGAAAGACCCGTTGTGAAGATTACAGATGTTAAAATTAGATTTCTTGACACACTGTAGTCAACTTTTTGGTCAACAAGTAGTCTAATTCCACTTGTGCCAATCATTCCATAGAGAAGGAATGTAACGCCACCGATAACGTCTCCCGGAATTGTCGAAATGAAAGCACTCAAGGGTCCAATAAATGCCATTATAATAGATATTATCGCAGCTCCTCCGATAACTTCTACAGAATAAACTCCTGTGATTGCCATTACTCCGATATTTTCACCGTATGTTGTCGTAGGAACTCCACCAACAAGACCGGATAGTGCAGTTGAAAAGTTATCGGCAAAGATTGAGCGGTGAAGACCAGGATCTTTAATAAGATCTCGACCGATAATGTTTGATGTTACTACTTGGTGTGAAATGTGCTCCGACAAAATTACAAGAACTACCGGAAGCATTGTAAGAATCGCTTCGAAGTTGAATTTTGCTAAGTGGAAGTCCGGCATTGTAAAAAGTTTTGCTTCATAAACCGGTGTGAAGTCCACCATGCCCAGTGCAACTGCCGTGATATATCCCGCTATAATTGCGATAAGAATCGGAACCGTTGCAAGGAGCTTTCTAAATAAAACTGAACCGAATACTGCGACAAGCACAGTTACCAAAAATACAACCAAGTGTTTAGTGCTGTAGTTATCGGTCAAGATTTCTGCTCCTATTGCGCCCCCTCTTATTGTTAGTCCGACAAGTTCGAAACCTATAAGTGCAACAACGGAGCCCATTGCTGCAGGTGGAAGAACAATATCAATCCAACTCGTGCCGTATTTGTAAATAATCGCCGCTATAATCATTCCTATAATTCCGACCGCCACAAAGGCACCTCCGGCGTATTCAAAACCCATTTGATTAATTATTACTGCACCCGGTGCCAAGAACGCAAAACTGCTTCCAAGATATGCCGGTGCTTTTCCCTTTGTAACCGCAATAAAAATCAGAGTGCCAATTCCGTTCATAAAAAGAACAATTGCCGGATTTATTCCAAAAATAATCGGAACCAAAACCGATGCTCCGAACATAGCAAAAGTGTGCTGAATTGATAGCGGAACCAATAATTTCCCCGGGACTCTTTCGTCTACTTGATAAACCTTTCTCATATTTTCTCCTTTCATCTCGCTTTATCTTAGTAAAGCTTCGATATCAAAATTTTTTTGTTCCAACGGAACTCTCCCGAATGCTTCGGGCATTTTTTCTATTATACTCGAAATAAATTCTAATGTCAATAAAAATCTAAAAAATTTTTTAAAAAAAATAGAGCCATAAGGCTCTAAAATTACATGGTTTTAATTTTTTCTTCAATCGCTTCTTTCAAAGTTTTTCCGTCAAATGTAACTTCACCGGTGCCGCCGAAAATATCAACTGCGATTTTAAAGAAGTTTACAACAAGATTGTTGCCCACAACTTTAAAGAAGTCTGTTGTACCAGGAACAAAAATAACGTTCACTTCGTCATATCCGGATTTCGTCGAAAGATTAGCTTCATCTTCTTGAAGATTAAGTTGCTTCATAGGGGCAATCATGGCCTCCATAACTCCCAAGTCTTCCATCATCCACATATTATTGTTCCAAAAACGTTTGTCTCTTTTGCTTCCGCCGTTTAAAAGTTCTCTGTTGGAAATAGCAGACAAAACACTTCTTACGCCTTCTTCTTTGAATTCATCGTCATAAATGAGTTTCATTTCAGGTCTTTCTGCAACCGAAATAATATAAGGTTCTGCAACCTTTTCCTTTTCCGCTACCGATGACCAAAAGAAGATCATCATTTCAACTACTTCCGTATTAATATTAATCTTCATATTAATCTTCAACTCTCCTAACTTCTACCGGGCCAACCTCTATGAGCCCTTGTTTTAATAATCTTCCGCAAGCTCTCTTGAATGCTTGCTTGGACAAACCGGTCACTTCAAAAATTTCTTCCGGTGACGACTTATCACCAATTGAAAGCCTCCCGGTTTTCATAAGTCCATCCATTATAATAACACTATCTTTGTCAATTTGCAAATGCGAGCGCTCTCTTTTTGTGAGCGAGATTTTTCCGTCAGGAAGCACATATTTCACTCGAAATTTCTCCTTATCTCCGACTTCATAACCTCTTGTCATTTCATTTGCATCAAGTCTTGCATCGATGTCTTCATCGACAACACCGAAAACTCCAAGTCCTTGTCGCACGCTGTAAATCGTGGCAATAACTTCGTCATTTTCAACATAGTTGTGGCTATTTGAAACATGATCACTTATCCTCATTGAGCCGAAAAGCCTGTCTTTTCTGTCACGCAATACTTTTACGACAACTCTGTCCCCAGGCTTAACTTTTCCTGTAGTTTCAGCAAATGGCATAAATAAATCGTCTGCACCGAATGTATCTAGGAAAAATCCCACACGTGATTTTTCTTTTACTCTTAAAGTTAAAACTCGACCATCCTCAACCTTATTTTCGCTCAAAATAGCGATATTATTTTTCTTGTCCACTACGGTTATTTCAATTTTATCTCCGATTTTTATATCACGTGAGAAACCGCCTCTTAAAATACTATATGTTTTGGAATCGCAAGTTACAACCATTCCTTCGTTTGTAAAACGACTTACTTCTGCTATCATTTAACCACCTCGTATATATTATAACATTTAAAATTTGAAAATAAAAGAGCAATTGAAAAGAACCGATAAAAATCGGTTCCCTCCTGAGGCTAATTGAGATTAAAGTTATTTAGCTAACATCTTTTCATAAATTTTTGTATCGTGGAATGTTCCGGTAAAAAGTTCAGCATGTTTGCCAATTGCATATACCGGAATTGGAACAGCTGTATGGTCATTTGTTCCAAAGGTTATTCCGCTCTTGTTTGCGACAAGTTTTGTTATGGTAATTGCGATTGGATTATATCCGCCGTATTGGAGGGTATAATCATCATCCTTTTCAACTTTTTCACCCTTGTTATATTGTTCTATTGATTTTTTTATAAGATTAATTTCTCTTTCACTTAAAACAAATTTATCATCTTTATCGCCACTGAATTTAAGTGCGGTATTTTCAGTTATAATCTTTTTGATTTGTTCAAACTTAACCTTTTCGCCTAAGGCTTTTATTTTGTTGTCAAATTCAACTTGGCTGATTTTTTGACCTCTTAAGATTTCAAGGTTTGTGTTGTAGTGTGTAAGATAATAGCCGAGACTCATGCCGCCGGTTTCGTGGTCTGCTGTAACCAAAATCAAAGTTTCCTTAGGGTGTTTGTTGTAGAATTTAATTGCTTCATCAACAGCAAGTTCCAAATCCAAAACATCTCCGTAAGCTGCTCTTGCATCGTTTGCGTGGCATGCCCAGTCTATCTTTCCACCTTCTGCCATCATGAAAAATCCCTTTTCATTGTCGAGCACTTCAATTCCTTTTTTGACCATTTCATGAAGAGTCATATCGCCCTTCTTTTGGTCCATCATATAAGGCATAGCTCCGCTGTCTTGAAGTCTTTCAGAAACAGCGTATACTTTTTCTCCCTTTTTAATATTTTCAAAATCTTTTCTTGTTTCAGTGATTTTGTATCCTTTATCTTTTAAAATTTGATATAAATCCTTACTCTTTCCGTCTTTTCCCGTTCTTTGACCTAAGGAGCCCCCTGCGAAATAATCAAAGTTTGAGTCAGCCATTTGCTTTCCGATTTCGTAGTAGTTCTTTCTCGAGTCGACACTTGCATAAAATGCTGCAGGTGTTGCGTGGTTGAGTGTAACACTGGATAAAATACCAACTTTTCTTCCCGCCTCCTTATACTTTTGTGCAATTGTTTTGAATGATTTCATTAAATCTGTATCTTTACAAATAACTCCACTATGGATTTTGTTTCCTGTCGACATTGCTGATGCAGTTGATGCAGAGTCAGGAATAAGACTTGTCTTATCGTGTGTATTTACAATTCCGGTGTAAGGAAATTTTGAAAAGCTAAGTTCTCTTATAGCGGTTTCGCCTTTCTTTTCATTACCTTCCATCATTTGTGCTAAATTGATTTGTGCATGACCCATACCGTCACCGATAAATAAGAAAATATATTTAAGTGGCAACTCATCTTCTGTTTTTGCTTGCCCGAACGGAGCAAAAATAAGTGCAATCGATAAAATTGCAATTACTAGTGCAATTTTTTTAGTAGTTTCTTTTAACATAACTTCCTCCTCTTTACAAACTTATTATATCTGCGAGATGTAAAAAGGATTTAATCTAAATATTAATTGTATGTAAAAAAATCCCGGGATTTTTCTCCCGGGACTATATTATGCTTGATAAATTTTATCCAAAACTTGGCCGTCTCTATATTCCATATATCCAATTACGCGTTTTGATTCATCGCGTTTCTTTTGTGGAACGCCTGTGAGTGAATCTGAAAGTTCTTTTAGTTCTTTTATAGTCATAACTTCAATATTATGAGCCTTTAGAGCTTCAATGATGTCTGTTCTGTTTTCATTAACAGCGACCCCTCTTTCAGTTACAAGCACATCAACTGTACTTCCCGGAGTTGAGATAACTCCAACTCTGTCAACGATAAGAGGAATTCTCGATTGGAAAAGTTTTGATACGATAATCGAAACTTTTGCTCCGTATGCCGTGTCTTGGTGGCCACCTGAGCCGCCCATTATAACACCGTCGTGACCCGTGGTTACGTTTACATTGAAATCGGTATCAACTTCAGTTGCTCCCAAAATTACAAAGTCAAGACTGTTTACAATTGCATCTTTGTACGGTGATGCATATTTTTCAGCGGACATTGTAATATGTCTCGGATCATTTTTGATATCTTCGGCACTCTTTAAGTCGAAACATTGAACGTCATAGATTCTGTCAAAGAGTCCTCTGTTTTTCATATCGCAAAGGTCTCCGGTAACTCCGCCTGATGCAAATTTACCTTTAATGCCTTCTCTTTCCATATAATCGCCCAAAAATTTCGTTACTGCAAGGCTCACTCCGCCTGCACCCGATTGATAGCACATGCCTTCTTTAACAAGTCCTGTTGCAACCATAACTTCAACAGCTTTTTGTGCAATTCTAAGTCCAACAGGGTCCTTTGTGATTCTCGTAGTTCCCGAAATAATTCCGTTCGGATCGCCAATTGAGTCAACTTTTAAAATATAATCGATTCTTTCGCTAGGGATTTCTGTCTTTCCTTCGAGCGTAAGAATTGTGTCTGTAATTGCAACAGTCTTTTCAGCCATTATCGAATCGGCAATTGCATAACCCAAAGTTCCACAGAAAGCTTTTCCTTCAGTTGCGGAAATATTTCCGTGAATATCTGTTGAAGGTGCTCCTATAAATGCTACGTCAATTTTTATGGAGCCTTCCATAATTGCTCTTGCACGACCGCCGTGTGATTGCATTACGAGAGTTCCCTTTAAATCTCCGTGTGATATTGCCTCAGCAACCGGTCCCGACATATATGAAGCGATAACATTTTTGATTGTACCGTCTTTTATTAGAGGGATAATCGGTTCGTGGCATGGGAAAATTGAGGAAGCAACCAAAGTGATATCTTTGATGCCTCTTCTTTTAACTTCTTCAAAAACCATATTTAAAACATAGTCGCCGTTTCTCAAGTGATGGTGGAAACTTAAAGTTGCTCCGTCTTTTATTTCGAGCTTATCAAAAAGTTCAGAAATATTTTGAACCATCTTGTTTTCTTTTTCAAGTTTATTTACAGGCTTAAATTCAGCGCTCATATCTTTATTTAATAAGTCCATTTAATTCCTCCGTAAATTCTCCAGCTTGTTTTAAAACATCCGTAGCTCTTAGAATAATAGGCTTGTCGACCATCTTTCCGTCGAGACTGAATGCACCTTTGCCTTCTTTTTTAGCTTCTTCGAGTGCTTTAAATACACGCTTTGCATAGTTAATATCTTCTTTTGACGGAGAAAATAACTCATTTACATCGTCAACATGTCTAGGTGAGATGAGAGCTTTACCGGTCATTCCCATAGCTTTTGCAAGCTCAGTGTCTTGTCTTAGTCCCGGAATGTCGTCAGTGTCAGTCCAAGGTGTGTCGACCGCTTGAACGCCTGCAGCTTTTGCAGCTGAAACAATTTTTGCTCTGGCATATTTTATTTCGTCAGATGCCTTTGTTCTCTTTGCACCCAAATCGAGTGTAAGGTCTTCAGCACCCAATAGAACTCCTTCCGTTCTCTTAACTTTTGAGAGAATCTCGTAAGCGAGTTCAAGACTTCTTGCAGTTTCGATAAGTGCAAAAATTCTTAAATCCGTGCCTTCAAGTTTTTTATCCAAAAGTACGATATTGTCCGGATCTGCCTTTGCAAGCATAAGTCCGTTTATCTTTGCATCTTTTAACGCTTCAACATCGTCGTTAAAAAACGGAGTATCCGGCGGATTTATTCTTACATAAACATCATATGGTCTGTCTTTTTGAAAAGTATTCAAATAACTTTTTACCATATCTCTAGCCGCATCTTTGTTGTCGAGGCTAACCGCGTCCTCAAGGTCAATAATATATGCGTCGGCTCCCAAAACGTCCATGCTCATAAGCATACCCGGATTGTTCCCCGGTATAAAAAGCATTGTCTTATAATTCATTTTGTGACCCCCTCATAACAGCAGTTCTCACTCTTGCTTTGATTGCAAAAGGAAGTGCTCCTCTGTCATCAATCGAAATATCGCAAGACTTAACTCCTAGTTCTTCGAGTTCTTCCATTACAGATTTTTCAATCGAATCGTAAAACATATCCGAAACAACACTTCTTATTTCCAAATTTATTTTTTCGTTATTCGGCTTTATTGAAACCAACAAATCGTTGCTTTCGTAAGAACCTGCTCTCGCTTCGGTTACTATTTTTCTTTCCATTTAAGATACTCCTCCACACCTTCTTCATAAAGGTTGTTTCCATTTGAATCTATAATTACGGTTGCCGGAAAATCTTCAACTTCAAGTCTTCTGAATGCTTCGGCACCCAAATCTTCGTATGCGATGATGTCGCATTTTTTTATTCTATCTTTTATAATTGCCGCTGCTCCGCCGATTGCTGCAAAATAAACAGAACCTGTTTCTTTAATCTTGTCGATAACTTCTTGATTTCTTCTGCCCTTTCCGATCATGCCGAGTACGCCCCAGTCCATGAGTGTAGGAGAAAATGGATCCATACGGTAGCTGGATGTTGGTCCTGCACTACCGATAACATCTCCAGGTGCTGTCGGTGTCGGTCCTACATAATATATACACGCTCCCTTAGGATCGAACGGAAGCTCGCGTCCTGCTTTATAATCTTCAACAAGTCTTGCGTGACCTGCGTCTCTTGCTGTATAAATAACGCCCGAAATAGTAACGTTATCTCCGGACTTCAAATCTTTTAAGTCTTCTTTAGTAAATGGAGTGGTCAAATGTTTCATAATACACCTCTAAAACTTCCTTGATTCGTGACGAGTTGCATGACAGTTGATATTAACAGCAACAGGCAAACCCGCAATGTGCGTTGGATACTTTTCAATTAAAACTCTCAAACAAGTTGTCTTTCCTCCGAAACCTTGAGGTCCGATACCAAGATTGTTAATCATTTCTTCAAGTTTTATTTCAAGGTCCTTATAAAATGGATCTTCATTGTAAGATTCAAGATTTCTCATAAGAGCTTTTTTTGCAAGAAGTGTTGATCTGTCAAAACTTCCTCCAATACCTACGCCCACAACAATAGGCGGACATGCATTAGGTCCTGCGAGCTTTGCGGTTTCAACCACAAAATCTATAACACCTTGAAGTCCGTCTGCCGGTCTTAACATCTTTTGTCTTGACATATTTTCAGAGCCGAATCCTTTAGCTGCAACCGTTATTTCAAATGTGTCGCCAGGAACAATTTCATAGTTTATAAGTCCCGGTGTATTGTCATTTGTGTTTACTCTTTGAATCGGGTCCTTAACTACGGACTTTCTCAAATATCCATCTGTATATCCTTGACGGATTCCTTCGTTTATAGCATCTTCAATATATCCGCCTTCAAATTTTACATCTTGTCCCATCTTTACAAAAACAACAACCATTCCCGTGTCTTGGCACATAGGAATCTTCTTTTCGAATGCAAGTTCGTCATTTGCAATAATTGTATCGAGAGTTTCTCTTGCGAGTTGCCAATCTTCATGTGATCTCTTGTCTTTAAGAGATTTCATAACGTCACTAGGAAGATTGTGACTCATGGAAATGCACATTTCCTTTACAGCTTCAGTAATATCTTTTGTATTAATCGTCTTCATTATTTCCCCCCTATGTAGGAAAAAGATTTAATCTTTTTAATTTTAGTTTTCGCTCGGAGCGACAAACGACGCTCCAAGCGAATATAAATACATAAATCACGAACTATATATTTAAGCAACCAAAACTATCGAAACTAAATCTTTAGTGTTATCTTATTTCTTTAAATTTTTTCTCATTTCAACAAGTCTTACAACACGGTTCATTTCGTTGTTTACAAGCATAATACCTTCGTCAACGCCCATGCCCGGTTTTGCAAGTTGTTGTAAAGCACCTGCTGCCATTGCGATGTCAGTAATGATTTCAGCTGATCTTGAAGTTTCATTACATGTTCCGCCGCAGTATGCTCCGACTTTATTGTCGCGGCAATATTTGATTGCCTTGATTGTATTGTTAATACCGCCTAAGTCAGGTGTCTTAATTTGGATAACATGTCCTGCACCTGCGTCTACGAAGTCAACTACGTCTTCGTATGTGTTGCACCATTCGTCAGCTACAAGTTCAACATGTGTTCCGTCTTCATCGAGTTTCTTTGTAAGAGCTGCCAAAACGTCAATTTGTTTTTGTCTTTCGCCACAATCCATAGGTCCTTCGATTCTAACCTTAAATGGAGCAGCAGCTTTTTCAACTTTCTTCATATATTCAGCCATTTTTTCTACATCGTTATTAAATACGTCACCGATTGTTCCATAAACGTCGATGTGGAAAATTGGATTGTAGTCAGGATTTTGACGCATTGTCTTAATTCTGTCTCTTAACCATTCAATATATTCAAGAAGGAGTTCACCGTTCTTACCTGTCTTTTCTTCAACGTTGTTGAATAATCCGTGAGGTAAAACATCAGCTTCTTTGATAATCATTTTGTCTGCGTTTGAGTATCTGTCATCGCCTGATTGTGCAAAAATTGGAACACGTTTGATTTCAATACCTGTGTTGTATTCATCTCTAACGATTTCAGCACGTGTAACATGTTTTGCTTTTGCAGTTGCATCGAGTAAAGCTTGTGTAATACCGTATCTGATTGCTGTGTGTAGTCTGTGTCCATCAATTTGGAGGTGATCCATTTCTTCAGCTAATTCTTTGAATGAATCTACGTCACGTCCAACCAAATTTTCTTTGATCGGTCCTTCAATAAGAGGGATATAATCCTTTGCAAGGAAAAGTGGATCACGTCCACCTGCTCCTGAATATTGAACAGCTGCACAGTCTCCCCATGCGATTTGTCCGTCTTCCAAAACAAGTAGAACACTGATTGCTTCACCCGGCATTCTAATGCTTGTGAATCCTTCTGTTACAGGGTCTCCGACATAGAACATTCCGTCGTGTTTTGCACCCATCTTAATTGCCTTTTGGTCATCAAAGTAAAATCCGGTTTTGCCCGCACTTGCTACTACATCTACAATTTTCATAGTATAATTCTCCTTTTTAAATAAATATTGTAACTCGAAAATATAATCGGCATTTTGCCAACTAAACTACTTTTGAGGTCTGCCTATGAGCTTACCAAGTCCAACAGCAAATATATCATCAACAGTCATTTGGAAACTTGGCTCACGACCTTCGTCTTTACCACGTTTTTCCAATTTTTCCCTGTTAATATCTTTAACTTCCTTACTAAATGGAACATTTCCGAAATCCAAATATCTTACGCAACCTTCAAAGTCACGAGCCGGCATAACAAGGCCCTTGTTATATCTTGACGGTGCGAACGGAACGTCTAAGACACCTGCTTCGAAAGCTTTGATTGTTCCGACTGCCAAGTCGCCGTTTCCAAGTTTGAAAACAGTATCCATGATTTCTTTTGTTTCAAGTTTAATAAGATCAATTTCATCTTGAAGTCTCTTGCATGTAAGAAGTCTTTGTCCTTCAAGCATATTTAAAACCATCTTTGTGGTTCTGATACCTTGTGCGTTTGCTTCCTTCGTAGGAATACCGAAAGCTTCGTGCGGCGTCTTTACAATAACTTTTGTTGCACCTGCGAGAGCTGCCGTAGCACTACCCCATGCGATAACTCCGAATGCCTTTGCTTCATCTTGCGGGAATCCACCCATCCATTGGTGGAAAACCGTTGTAACACAACAGTCGTCATATCCGTATTCTTTAAGATAAGCTTCGGTTTGTTCTTCAAGAGCTCTTATAGCTGCAACGTCTTGATAGAGGTTGCCGCATTGTCCGTAACCGACTGTGATACTCTTTACACCTTGTTCAGCAGCTAAAAGTGCTTCGATTATTCCGATTGTGTTTGAATTGCTCGGTGGAACAAGTGTACCTGTCAATGGTCCGAACGGTTCACGGTTAATTTCAACGCCGTTTTCTTCATAGAATCCGACAAGTCTGTCGCAATATTGCCAGTCAATCAATGACTTTTCAATTGAAACACTCTTTGCGTAAGGAACATTGTATGAAATACATCCGCCTTCGTTTGAAGTATATCCTCCGGCATGCATAACTTCTGCAAGAAGTCTTGCGTCAGGTGTACCATGTCTCATTTGAACAGGTAAGTCAACTGCTTCAACAACTTGTCTTGCTCCGTGAACGCCGTGGTTAACTCCAGGGAAGCCGTTTAATAAAGATCTACCGGCAGCTTTAGATTGGTCGATACCTCTTTGGCATTCTTCGTATCTGTTTTGACGTGAATATGCGTCAATTGTTGACGGCAAGAAGTCTGCTCCACCTTCGTTTTGTAAGTGAAGAAGAAGCTTTATATGTTCATCTATAAGAGCAACCCCCGCTCTCGGTTCGGCTGTCGTAATACCTTTTTCTTTTGCTTTTCTTATTTTCTTTGCAAAGTTTTTGTGGTCCGGCAATCTCTTTAAATAATCAACTGCCTCTTTTAAATCTACATCTTTTCCTGTAGGCCATCCGCGAAGAACTTCTTCCCTCGTTTCAAAGAATTCTGCATCGGACCATTTTTTATTTTGAACTTTCATTTATCCTCCTAGATCATTGCCGGTTCATCTTCTTCCGGCATGCTCGTATTTTTTACCTTTGTATCTAAAATATATTTCTTCATAATTCTTATCGCCATATCAGGGTCAATCATTGTTAAAAGTCCCATTGCGGAAAGAATATATCTCTTATCTACATAATAATCAGGAAATCTCGGTTTTAAACTGTTTAAGTCGTCCGGTCTGAAACTTGCGGCGCTTAAAATTTCGTCGAAATTGTCGGAGTTTACAATAACTCCTCCGGTTCCAATCAAAATTTTTACATCGGAGAGGTCCTTGCCCCTTTGAGAATAAACAACTCCGGTCGTGCTGTAGACAGGTTCTACAACCCCTGCGTGCCTCTTTACACTGAGGTCGACACAAATTTTTGCCATAGCTTCGTCAAACGCGATATCTTCAGGTGTTGTACTTACAAAAGATGTGTTTTCATATCTCTTTAAATATTCTTCTTCAGGTTTATATTTAGAAACGTCCAAATATTTTCTGAGCATTCTCATACCGCTTGCTTCATAAACACTCATCGAGCTATATCTCATGCCGAGGTCGCCCTCAACAGTTCTCTTTGCAAACGGTTCCTCAAGACCTACTGTGAAAACTCCCGGCTTTGTCGGGTCTCCCCAACCAACGGTGTGAATGTCGGTTGTAGCTCCACCGACGTCGACAACGATAAGATCGCCGACCCCTTCTTCATTTGTTGTGCCTTTTGAAAGAGCTTCCGCAGCCTTTAAAACTGATTGCGGCGTCGGCATTGCAACGCTCGAAATTTCACTTTCAACATTTTTCATGCCCTTTGCTTTCGTAATATTTCCCATGAAAATTTCTCGAATCGTTTCTCTTGCGGGTTCAACATTTATCTCATTGATTTTAGGCATTACATTTTCTGTAAAATAAAGATTGTCCTTGCCTTCAAAAATTTTCTTTATGTCGTCTTCGGCAGATTTGTTTCCGGCAACAACAATAGGAATTTTTATGTCGTGCTCAAGAAGACCCTTTGCGTTGTGAATAATTGTTTCAGTGTTTCCTCCGTCCGTGCCCCCTGCAAGCAAAATTATGTCAGCATTTGAAATGGCAATTTTTTCAAATTCACTTGAGTTTAATTTGAATGCATAGTTTGCAATAACTCTTGCACCCGCTCCAAGAGCGGCTCTTTTTGCAGCTTCCGCTGTCAAATCCGGAACAAGACCGATTGAAATCATCTTGAGTCCACCCGCTGCGGAAGAACATGCCAAAGTCTTAACAACTTCATAGTCCCCTCCGACTTTCTCGTTCAATTCGTTAAGTGCTTTTTCATAACCGTATTTTACATCCGTGCCGACAGTAGTATAACTTTTTGCCGTTGCTACAATCTCTTCTTTTTCAATGTCTATCAACGTAAGCTTTGTAAATGTGCTTCCAAAATCGATAAATTTATAAGTTTTCATAAACCTCTGTCCTAATTAATTTTGATAACTAATCCGTTATATTTAAATCGTGTTTTAAATCTTTTATAGTGGTTTCAGGTGATGTTCCCGGTGGGTAACATTGATTGAATCCCATATCATAGAAACGCTTTTTGACCTCGTCAAAGTCTTGTTTACCTACAACTACGTTTCCGCCTATGTAAAGCAAAACGTCATCCAAACCTGCTTCATTCATCTTGTCTCTCATACCTTGAACGTCAAGTTCTCCTTGACCATAAAGTGAGCTTACACAAATGGCAGCCGCATTTGTTTCAATTGCAGCGTTTATGAAGTCTTCTTGCGGTGATAACACCCCAATGTTAACTACATTAAAACCCGCTTGCTCAAATGCGTGGTCCAAAATTCTTAAACCGACTGCATGACAGTCTGAACCGATAACACCAACTACCAGTGTTTTCTTGTCTCTAGCCATATTAAATCCTCCTTAATAATATCGTCAACTCCATTATACTCAATGCAGAAATGCTTTGCAAGTCACAATATACAGTTGAAAACCATAATAACCGCGTAAATCATTCTGCAATATTTTTAAAAAAAATTGCAGAATTTTACGCTTTAAGCGTTTATAAGTGATATAAATCACCATTTCTGCAAGATTTTGAAAAAAAGTTGCAGAACTTGCAAGTTTTAAATTTATTATCGTGATAAAATATTTAGTAAGAGCACCATATATGGTACTATTCCTATAACATTCTTACTTTTAATACAAAAAAATTTTTTTCAAAGTCATATTTTTATAGTTTTTATTTTCATTCTGCAAGTTTGTCGAACATTTTATCAAACACAAAAAAATAAAACATCGTTCAGTTAGATGTTTTATAATCTCTTATTTAAAATTTCATCACATTCTTTTCTCATAGAAAAAGAATTATCAAGGAGTTCATAAAATTTTTTTGTATGATTTTTCTCTTTTAAATGTGTAAATTCGTGGATTAAAATATATAAAAGACAAATCTCATCGTATTTTGCAAGATTCAAACTCACCCAAACTCTCTTGTCTCGAATATTACAGGTTCCCCATCTTGTTTTCATGTTTTTTATTCGGACTTCGTTTGGAGAAACTCCGGTCATATTTTTCGCCATATCGACAAAAGTCGCAAGCTTAATTTTTATCTCTTCACGATAATACTCATTTAATTTTCTCTTTATTTCCTCTGAATCATCAGCTTTTTTTACATAAATAAAAATCTCATTATCGCCCTTTGACAAATGTTTTTTAGAATCGAGAATACGAAGTGTATAAGGCCGTCCCCATAGAAAATGTGTCTCACCATCAATATATTTTTTGTCGGTACCTAAATTTCTTTTCTTTAAATCCTCTATGTGTTTTTTCAAGACGTCTATATTCTTTTCAATGAATTTCATTATATATTCATCGGAAACTTTGGGAGCGGTCAAAACAATTTCACCGCTCCCCTGTTTCACTCGCAAATATAGATTTTTCATACTTGTTTTTTTAATGACTTTTATTTTAATGCCATCAAAAGTTATTACTGTTGACGAAATAACCCTTTGCTTTTTCAATTGATCCTCCAAACTAAGATGCCTTATTCATATATTTTTCAGCGTTCTCATCTTCTATTTCAAGTACCTTTTTCTTTGAATCCTCGTTTATATTTTCTTCATTTGAAATAATCTTAATGTCAGGCGTTGTTTTTTCAAGTTCATCAATCACACCTCTTTCAGTGATTCCAAGTTCTTTCGGAAAACGCATCACAAAACCGGTCTTCGGAAGGTCAACTTGATACGGGTCTGTGCCTATACCGTCGCCACCTGTTTTTTCACCTACAAGTGTAGCAAACCCCGTTTCCTTTGCAAATGAGGCAAGTGCTTCAGCAGACGAAAAAACATCTCTATCTACCAAAAGATAAATATTTCCGCCAAAATTTATTGACTTTTCCGACGGCTCAACTGTAATCGCTTCAAAAGAATACTTGTCGAATTTCTTAGCAATCTCAGAAGTGACTTCCGGAAAATCCAGCTCTTCCATCACATCTTCCGTCACATCTTCATAGCCGTAAAGTTCAAAAATATCTTCAAAAATTTTTCCTTTTTTCATAAATGAATATACGTTTTGTGTTAACGGTCTGTTTGTAATTTTAGGAATCAAATAATCCTGCCAATAGGTTGAATCTCCTCCCGGATTTCCTTGAATGTCGATGATAAGTGCATCATAGTTTTTTATTTTGTCCAGGTATTTATTTAAAACCTCGATATCTTTGTCTCTTTTAATTCGCATTTCTTTGACTTTAATATATGCGATTCGTCCGTCAACATAATCTTTAGCGATTACATTTGAAGTTTCCTTTTCACCTGACCCTTCATGTGCATCGTTTTCAAGTTTATAGTCCGATACAATTTTATACCTTTCTTTAACCAATGGCTTTTCATAAGTTTCAGAAATTCTCTTTAGCTCAGGATTAAATGTTGAATCAAAATAAATCGTGTGAAAAAAATTTCCTTCTTCAATCGGGACCATGTTTGTGTGTCCATTATTTACATAAGAAAGAATTTCATCCATCGTGTCAAAAAATTCATCGTCATTTTTGCACTCTGAAATCCACGATTTGAACTCATCGTGCATCGACAAAAAATCTATGTCATTTAACTTTTTATTCACATCGAAAAACGGATAATAAGTCTTTAGTGTGTCAAATGCAAATTCAAAATCGCTTAAATAATCAGCTTGTTTCGAGTTTAAATTTTCATCTGCTGCAACTTTATCTTCATTTTTATCGTTCGAATTTATATCAGTTTTTTTATTTTTGCATCCGGAAATTGTGAGCATGAAAATTAATCCGATAAGGACTAATCCGTTTTTAAAACTATTTATTCTCATCTACTCCACACTTCTTAATTTCACGGCTGTGCCTGAAACAGTAACCATGAGCATGGAACCCGCTTGACCCAAAACTTCATAATCCATTTTGCATCCGACTACAGCATCTGCACCCATTCTCGTTGCTCGTTCTTTCATTTCTTCAATTGCTTCTTCTCTCGCCTCCAAGAGTTCTTTCTCATAGCCCTTGCTACGTCCTCCGAAAAAATCTCGAAGCCCCGCACCTAAATCTCTTATAAAGTCTACCCCAGACACGACTTCTCCGAATACAATGTCTATATATTCATCTATGACTTTGCCTTCAATACTGTTTGTTGTTGTTATAATCATTTGTTACCTCCAACCATTGAAAATTAATAAATAATATAGTATATTTAAAATATAGATATATTACCATAAATATACCCAAATTAATATAAACATATATCAGAAAGGATCAATACATGAAAAAGAAATATGGTCTAGCACTCGAAGGTGGTGGAGCCAAAGGCTCATATCAAATCGGTGCGTACTTGGGACTTAAAGAAATGGGCTTTGAGTTTGAAGCTGTTGCCGGCACTTCTATAGGAGCTATTAACGGAGCGTTCATCGCTTCAGGCGAAGTTGAAAAATGTGTAAAAATATGGACAAATCAAACTTTGAAAGAACCGGTAAGAACTGATTCGATGTCTATAATGCCGGAAATAAAAGAAGATGCTGACTTTTTGACGGTTTTAAAAGAGCTCGTAAAGGTCATGCACAAGGGCACGCTTCCTTTGACACCTTTAAGAGAACTCGTCTACAACGGACTCAACGAGAAAAAAATAAGAAATTCGAAAATGAAATTTGGACTCGTCACTGTAAATGTGACCGACAAAAAAGGCGAGGAGCTTTTTTCGGAGGACATTCCGAATGGACAACTTTTAGATTATATAATTGCAAGTGCATATCTTCCGGTTTTTAAAATGGAACCGCTTAACGGAAAATATTTTCTTGACGGAGGATTTTACAACAAAATTCCATACAGCATGATTGAGTCTTTGGACCTCACTCCGGTGATTATAAGGGTGAATCCGAAAGACTACAGAGATGGAAAATTTCCGAAAAATTCAATAGTTATTGAGCCGCGCGAAAAAGTAAACTCAACTCTCAATTTTGACTCCGAAAAAGCAGACAAACTGATAAATCATGGATTCTACGATGCAATTAGAGTTGTTAAAAAGTTAATTGGCAAGGAATATTATTTTGAATCAATTACAGAAAATGAAGCCCTAACAATTTTCAAAAAACATCTATTCAAATATTTTGAAAAGAATAAATCAGAATACAAAAAAAGTTCGATTTACAGAATCTTTTTTGAAGAATATCTTCCAAAAGCTGCAAGTGATCTTTCGCTTGACTCAAATTATACGATTACAGATGTATTGGTCGCTATTGTAGAAGAAGCAGCAAAAAAATATAAAATAGAACGCTTTGCGGTTCATTCTCTTCACGATGTCACAGAGCAAATGAATGTAGATGATTTTTTAACCACAAGTTTTACCGAAGCTGTGCTCAATAAAATTAAAGAATATAGAAATTTGTAGAGGTAGAAAATGAAAAAGACAAACGCCATGAGAATTCTCGACAGCAAAAAAATAAATTATAACGAAATTGAATATGACGCATCGAGTGGAATTTCAGCACTTGACGTTGCAAAATCGACCGGAGAAGATCCATCAAGAATTTATAAAACCTTAGTTACCGTTTCGAGAGAAAAGGAACATTTTGTTTTTGTTGTACCCGCTGAAAAGGAACTGGATTTAAAAAAAGCTGCATCCGCTGCGGAGACAAAAAATATTGAAATGATTCCTCAAAAAGAGCTTCTTCCTTTGACCGGATATGTACATGGCGGTTGTTCACCTGTCGGTATGAAGAAAGAATTTAAAACATTTCTCGATTCAAGTGCAAGTGGCAAGGATTATATTTTTATAAGCGGCGGAAAAATTGGTGTTCAGATAAAAATCAATCCTGACGACCTTGTGAATGCAATTGATTGTAAATACTGTGAAATTTCAAAAGACAAAGATTAATTCCAACTGTCGAGACAAAAATGCCTCGACAGTTTTTATTTGCTTATAAGTAAATTATTTTTATAAAACTACTTTTAAATGTTGCCGAAATCACAATAAAATGTTAGAATAATGTTTGGGAGGATTGTTTATAATGAAAAGTGAAATTTATAATACTTATATCGAAATTCTTGAAAGCGAATTAAAACCTGCTATGGGTTGTACGGAGCCAATTGCCATTGCACTCGCTTCAGCAAAGTGCAGAGAAATTTTGGGGAAGCTCCCGCAAAAAATTACAGCAACTTGTAGCGGAAACATAATAAAAAATGTAAAAGCAGTGCTTGTCCCGAATTCGAACGGACAAAAAGGTGTCGAAGCCGCTGCAGTTTTGGGTGCGGTTGCCGGCGACAGTTCGCTCGGCCTTGAAGTTATTTCAAAAGCGTCAAAAGAAGATGCTGAACTTACAAAAAAACTTGTGAATGAAGGTATTTGCAATGTAAAACTCAAAGAAGGCGTAGACAATCTTTATATTGAAATTGAGCAAATTGCTGACAATGACAAAGCCGTTGTTGAAGTCATTTCAAAGCACGACAATATTACTTATATAGAAAAAAATGGAGATATAATTTTTAAGGGAGAAAATATTCTCAAAAAAGAAAATTCCAAAAAAGAGCTTTTGAATCTCGATGAAATTTATGAATTTGCAAATACGGTTAAGATTGACGACATAAAAACTGTTATAAAAAGGCAAATAGACTACAATACAGCCATCTCCAAAGAAGGTATGACTCACGATTGGGGCGAATGTGTCGGAAAGACAACTTTGGAAATCGGAGACAAAAGTGTACGTACAAGAGCCATCGCAATGGCAGCCGCAGGTTCGGATGCAAGAATGAACGGATGTGCACTTCCTGTTGTTATAAACTCCGGTAGCGGCAATCAAGGTATGACCTGTACACTGCCGATTGTCGTTTATGCAAAAGAACTTGGAGTGAGTGAAGAAAAACTTATTAGAGCACTTGTCTTCACAAATCTTATAGCAATCCACCAAAAAAGATATATCGGTGATCTCTCCGCATATTGTGGTGCTGTATCCGCAGGTGCGGCAGCAGGTTGCGGCATTGCATATCTCTATGATGAGTCTTTTGACATAATAAAAAATACACTTACAAATACACTTGCAACCACAAGTGGTATTGTATGCGACGGTGCAAAGTCCTCATGTGCTTCTAAAATTGCAACTTCGGTAAATGCATCGATTCTCGCTTATGAGATGGCAAAAAGAGGCAGACACTTCCGCCCTGGCGAAGGTATAGTTGCAAATGAAGCAGAAGAAACCGTTAAAAACGTCGGCCATGTCGCCAAGGAAGGTATGCGAGAAACAGATATCGAAATTTTACATCTTATGAACAACAATATTCCAAAAGCATAATATAATAAATATAAAAAAGATGCAGCCAAATCGGTTGCATTTTTTATCTTAGTTTTGAAATTGTCCCATCCACTTTGAAATAGCCTATAAAATACACTATCAAAATTAAAATGGCAATTGATATTGCGACTATTAAAGTCGCAGCCTTTTTACTATATTTACGTTTTAAATTTTCATAAAACATTAAAATGAGAGCAGAGTTTAACGCAAGTGCGAAAATTTTTAGAATGCTTTGAAACGAGATTAAAAAGCATGCAACTACATAAAATGTAAGCGTGACTGTTAGTGTTTCAAAGAAATAATCAATAACTTTTTTCATTGAACCCCTCCTTTTTATACTGTACCACAAATAAATACGTATGTAAATTATCCATTTTACATATTTTATTTTTTGTATTATAATGATGTTACGAATATTTGTGGGAGCTTTTTGCTGAGAGTAACTTTGAGTTAGACCATTTGAACCTGTAGGATAATGCCTGCGTAGGGATGCAAGAGGAACCCCTGTATTATTGGAGGTTTTTTTATTTATGAAATATAAGACACAAATGGAAGCTGCTAAACATGGCTTTGTAACTGACGAAATGAAAATTGTAGCCGAAAAAGAAGGCGTTTCAACAGATTATTTGTTAGAAAAAATAGCAATCGGCGAAGTAATTATTCCAAGAAATAAGAATCACAACTCCATTTCTCCTGAAGGAATCGGTACAGGATTAAAGACAAAAATAAATGTAAATCTCGGTATTTCTAAGGATATAAATGATATGGAGCTCGAGATGAAAAAAGTCGACATGGCTCTCAGTCTAGGTGCCGAAGCGATAATGGATCTTTCGAATTACGGAAAGACTCAAGAGTTTAGAAAGAAACTCATCGAAAAATCAACTGCTATGATTGGAACTGTGCCAATGTACGATGCCGTCGGTTTTCTCGACAAGGGGCTAAGTTTTATTAAAGCTGAAGAATTTCTTGATGTTGTCAGAAATCATGCCGAAAACGGAGTCGATTTTGTGACCATTCACGCCGGAATTAACAGACAGAATTCAGAAATATATTTAAGAAACAGGCGTGTAAACGAAATTGTTTCGAGGGGCGGTTCCCTTCTTTTCGGATGGATGAAGATGAACGATAGAGAGAATCCATTTTATGAATATTATGACGAACTCTTGGAAATTTGTAGAGAATATGACGTGACACTCTCACTCGGCGATTCGCTTCGCCCTGGTGGTATTACCGATGCAACAGATCCCGGGCAAATTTCAGAACTCATCACTCTCGGGGAACTTACAAAAAGAGCATGGGAAAAAGATGTGCAAGTTATGATTGAAGGACCGGGCCATGTTCCGATTGGAGATATCGAAATGAATGTAAAACTTGAAAAGAAACTCTGCCACAATGCCCCTTTCTATGTGTTGGGACCACTTGTAACCGATATTGCGCCTGGATATGATCACATAACATCAGCCATAGGTGGTGCAATCGCCGCAGCGCACGGAGCCGACTTCCTTTGCTATGTAACGCCTGCGGAACATTTGAGACTTCCTGATGTCGACGACGTCAAAGAAGGAATCATCGCTGCAAAAATCGCTGCTCACGCCGGTGATATTAACAAAATTAAAAGTGCTAGAGAATGGGATCTCGAGATGAGTAAACGTCGCCAAAAACTTGATTGGGAAGGCATGTTCGAGCTCGCAATTGACCCCGTAAAAGCCAGACGATACAGAGCGGAGTCACAACCAACCGACGAACATACTTGCACAATGTGCGGTGCAATGTGCTCTATGAAAAATATGAATTTAATTCTCGAAGGCAAAGATATAAAAATAGACTAATTAAAAGAGCTTGTATTTCCAATTGGAAACAAGCTCTTTTTTGTATAATTATTTTTCATCACCTGATTTGAAAATTTTCCAAATATCGCTTGACGTACTTTTTAAAAAGTCAAATACATTTATATTTTTTAGATATTCTTCCGCTTCTTTCAAAAAATTTTGCATCGCAATCTTTCCCATCTCGTAACCGTTCCCGATTTTTTCGTAGCTCTTCTTTGAAAAATCCGTTGTAGCTTCAACGCTCTTCGAGAACATTTCCTCAAACTTTTCCTTTCCCATGTATTCGCTCAGCTTCTTCATGTTTTCACTTTTGAAAAACTTATTTATAGAATCCATGTTTTTCTTATACGCATCATTTAAATATTCCCAACTTTTTTCGGCACCGTTCTTTGCATTTTTCACCTGTTCATTCGAATAATCAAAAATCGCCTTTGTCGCCTTTTTACCATAGTCGTTTATCGAATCGTAGACATTGTTTATAGTCCTTTTCATCGCCTCAAGCTCAGTATTTTCAGAAATTTCTTTTTCAATATTGTCAACCATCTCATTGAAATCTATTTTATTATAATTTTCCGTGACATAGTTTACCAATTTATCCGGATTCATTTTTTCAAACATTTCTAAGATTTCTTTTCTTCCTTTGTCCAAAACTTCGTTCTCTTGAAACGGTTTTGCAAGAAATTTAAATGGCTCCCTGAAATCAAAATCATCAATCTCATTTTTTAAATAAGCGATATATAGCCTTGCTTCAAGCGGCGTCTTAAAATCTAGAATGGAGTTGTTCTTAAAGACTTCTTTTAATTCATCGTGTACTTCGTCTCCTCTGCCCGCTTTAATATATGAGTCGATAATTTTTAGCCTTTTTTCATAATCCATATCTCGAGTTTTTGTCACCGGATATTTTTCCGCAATTTTCTCAAAGTTTCCTTTTTTGTATTCATAGCCGAAGTCAAAAAAGAAATAACTTGCAACTAACACAATCGCAATTATTGCAACGGTCATAAGAAGTGCTTTTGAAAAATACCCAAGTTCGGATTTCTTTCGATTGTGAATGTTAGTAAAATTTTCTTGAGCATCCGTCTTCTCACCGCAAAATCTACAGAACTTTGAATCGTCATCTATTTTCTTTCCACAATTTTTACAATACATATTCCCTCCAGCTATATTTCCATATATTTTCGATCAATCTTATCCTTGAGCCACCACGAAAGTCTTCCATAAAACGAAAATTTTCCATAGTTCATGATTGCCTTCTTGCCACCGCAATTTAAAATTTGCAAATATTTAAGCTGCGGCTCATAACTTTTCTTGCCTCCACTGTTTTTTAGTGCACTCATCAAATTCTCAAGTAGAATCGGTGCTTCTCTTATTGCAAACACTCCTGCTTTTGGAAGGTTAGGATACTTGTAGATATTTGCCGAGTCGCCCATTGAAAAAGTGCTTTCATCGACCATAAGTCTATCGTCGACCGTTACATAATTCCTGTTGTCAACATCAAAATCGATATATTTAACATCCACACCTTTAAAGCCTGAGGTGAGAAATACATAGTCAAATTCGTAGTTCACGCTTTCAGTTATAATGGTGTGGTTTTTAATTTCTGTAACAAAGCTGCCTTCAACCAAATTTATATTTTTCTTGTTTAACAACTTTCTAACTTTCTTTCTTGATTTCTCGTTAAAATTCTCCAAAATTTCACCCGAGGTTATAATTGTGATGTCGAAGTTTTTAAACGCCTCTCTGAAAGAAAATGCAAGTTCAACCCCCGACGCTCCGCCGCCTATAAAATAAATCTTTTTAGATTCATCTTTAAAACCTTTTTTTAGGAAGTTTTCTTTTGCTTCAACAAGCTTCGAAATCGGCTTCACATTTAAAACTCCGTTATCATCCACCGGAAAATTTACATTTGCCATACTCCCTAAATTGATTGACAAAAAATCATAACTGTATTCATCATTTTCTGTCGTGACCACTTTTTTATTTTTGTCAATCGATATAATCTCCTCTTCCACATAATTCACATTAGCCCGTTTGGAAAGCTCTCTAACATCAAAAGAAATTTCATCTTCCGTATAAATCCCTTCGACAAAACCGGAGAGCATGCCCGAATAATATTGTCTTCCATAATCTGTTATAAGAGTTATATTTATATCTTTCAGTGGAGATTTTATAAGCCTTTTTAAAATATTTATATGCCCATGTCCTCCGCCTGCTAAAATCAAATTTTTCATACAAGCACCTCACATTAATAATACCCCATATTAACCTCGATATGCACAAATAAAAAAAGCCGTCATAGGCGGCTTTTATCAGTTTTTCTTTTCCATCTTTATGATTTTAGCTTTGTATAGTGCATATGCAATTCCCATCGAGATAATTAACATCAAAAGCATTGCATAACCTTCTTTGCCGGCGATGCTTTGAATCAAATATATATATCCGAAAACGAGAATAAGGTCAATTACAGCAACAAGCGGTTTGTTTTTTGCTTTAAAGCTACCTGCCGATGTTCCTAAAAATGCGGTTATTCCCATACTTCCATAAAGTGCAGGAAGAATATAATTTGTCGCAGTAATAAATCCCGGCTTTTCAAGAATCGGCTTTAAAGGAACCAAAAGCACAACTCCGAGCGCAACAATAAGCATTGTTACCATGCCTGAAACGGTTATTGCAATCATTCCAACAACGTCAGCTTCCTCTGTTCCAGGTTGGTGGTTAACGGTGTTTATTGCGTTAAGATAGCAAGGGAATTTTATATTCATTACATTTCCCAAAATCGAATTCAAATAGCAGGTTGTTCCTGCAATTGGAATCATTGTAAGTTGTTCTGCAAGCGTTGTCGGTACAAAAAGTGCAAGAAGTGGTCCTGCAACAGATGCTACAAGTGCCGGCTTCGGCCAAATATTATAAAACGAGCAAATTATTGCCGGTATCCCGAGCATAAGAAGAATTGCGATTAGTGTTGCATAGATTCCATATTTATAAGTTTTTTCCATATAGCTGCTTATTTTCATATTTTCCTCCTTACAACAAAATCTTTTCCAAAAATACTGCGCTGACCATTCCGATAATAAGTGCAAAACTCATTATGAAATCGCCCAACCATTTTACATTGTATTTTTTTGCAATCCAACTTAAAAGCATGGTTGTTACAGCACTAATGATAAGTGTACAAGCGTGAACTTTTGAAATTACAAATTGTGCCGGAACGAAAACGCTCATCATGCCGACAACCAAAACTGAGAGTAGAAGGTCTATTACAGGAGTATCTTTTTCTCCGGCCTTCACAACTCCAACGTGCATTTTTTTAAGTACAAAAATGTTAAAAATCATTCCACCCATAATCGCAATACTCATGACGAAAAGTATTGCTCCAACTACATCGGCTGTTCCTGTGCTTAGGAAATTGTCAAGCGACGAAAATCCCGCTGCTTTTACAGCTTGGTCTGCCGCAGTTATTTCATACGGAAGACTTCCTACGACCGACAGACGGAACCATGGCCATGGCACGCCCAAGATCGGCACAAGTGTTATGAGCCCGATAATAATCGAAATAGACGGTACAATTGAAAAAATAATCGAACTTCTTATAACCGATTTTATTTTTTCATCCGAAACGCCCAATTCTTTCGCCCTTTTCCTTGCGCGTTTAAAGAAAAACACGCACATTCCGAAAATGGTGGCAAGTGCTATAAATACAAGAACATATAATAGTTTGCTGTTAAGCACATCCATAATTTTCATAAAATCACCTCTAATAATTTTTTATCGTCACCTATATCTTAACACATTTCTCCGCACTTTTCCATGTTAACGTTAAATATAAATAAAAAAAGCGAACTTCGTCGCTTTCTTAAATATTATAAAAATATTATAAAAACATTCCAAAAATAACTGTAACAATTCCGCTCGCAACCATTGCAAGGCTTGATGCAGCTGCAACTTCGTCGCCCATCTCCGCCGCTTTTGAAGTGCCGATTGCGTGACTTGCTGAACCTAATGCCAAACCCTTTGCGATTGGATTTTTGATTTTAAATAATTTGAATATTCCATTTGATATTATACTTCCGAAAATACCCGTCATAATTATTGCAAAAACTGTAATCGAAGGAATGCCACCAATTGCTTCACTCAGTCCGATGCCAATTGCAGTTGTTATGCTCTTTGGAAGAAAACTCAAAAAATGTTCTTGCTCGAGATTAAACACAAGCTTTATTAAAAATATTGACGCTCCGCTTGTGATTACTCCTACAACTACCCCGACTAAGATTGCTTTTATATGTTTCTTTAGCTTTTTCATCTCGCGTCTCAAAGGAATAGCAAGCGCAATCGTTGCAGGTGTCAAAAATAGATTTATAACATCGGCACCTTCCTTGTAACTCTCGTAATCTATTTTTGTGAATGATAAAATCAAAATTATTGTTACTATACTTAAAAATAACGGATTTAAATAATCCTTACCAGTTTTTGCCTTTAGTTTATTCATCAGCAAGTAAACTATAAGCGTTAATAAAATTCCTAAAATCATTTCTTTTTCTCCACCAACTTTTGTGTAATCACACCGACCGTAATCATTACAATTGCCGTTGAAACAGTAATGACAAAAACCATTGGAACGGCAACAATTTTTAAAACATCTAAATATTTAATAAGTCCAACTCCCGCAGGGACAAAAAGTATCGGCATAATCTTAATCATATAATCGCCCGTCATTTCCACATCTTCTGTTCTTAAAACCTTTAGTTCAAGCAAAGCAAATAAAATAACGATACCTATAATAGACGGCGGAATTTTTATTGGCATAAGCTTCGCTATAATTTCCGAAATAAAAGTAATGCCGAAATAAATTGCAAGTTCTTTTAATAGTTTCATATTTACCTCCACAGATATTATAACAAAAAATAATTTATTAAACTACAAATTATGTTAACTTAAATTATAGAACTTCTATCTATTAAATTTTACGCAGTAGAAAAACAGTTTTGAAATATTTACAAATTTATTAATTTATAAAATTCAAAAACAGTTATTACTAATTGTTATTTTTTATTATTAGAAATTGAAATCCGTTAAACGCTTAATTTCAAATATATTTTTATATGTTTGCACTCATTTGATAATTATTCATTGCCTTTAATTATATCGAATAATTAATCTTTTTGAAATAATTTAATATTTATATTGTAAACAGTGTTACAAATAGAATAAAATGATTACAATTTGTTTAATATGCTCAAAATCTCTTTATTTTCTTCCAATATTTTTATATAATGAAAAAAATCACTAAACAAAATGAGATGGAGCAATTACGATTTAACTAATTATAAATCTGAAGTTGCAAATGGTACTAAATTTTTTTTAAGGAGGTTCTTATGGAACGACAAGAAAAAAAGATTAGCACGATGACTATGACTTTCATGTGCTTTTCAACTCTTTGGGGATTCGGTAATGTTTTAAACGGCTACGTTTATTTCAACGGTGTTCAAGTAATTATTCCTTGGATTTGCATGTTTTTGTTGTACTTCATTCCTTATGCCCTTATGGTCGGCGAGCTCGGCTCCGCTTTCAAACACTTAGGCGGGGGCGTCACTTCATGGATTCAGGAAACATCCAATGCAAAACTCGCTTATTATGCAGGATGGACTTATTGGGCTGTACACATTGCATACATCGCAGGTAAAGGTTCAGGCGGACTTAAAGCTTTAAGCTGGATTATTTTTAGAAATGCAGACATATATGACAACTTTAAAACTATATATGTTCAACTTGCAACCATAGCAATATTATTTTTCTTCTGTTGGATGGCTACAAGAGGTCTCAGCCCGTTGAAAAAATTGGGTGCTTTGGCAGGTTCAAGCATGTTCATTATGGGAATTTTATTTATAATTATGATGTATGCTGCACCTGTGATAAATCCAAACTCAGCATTTTTGAAACAAGACTATTCATTTGCATCGCTTCTTCCAAAAGTTGACAAAAACTTTTTAAGTAATCTTTCAATTCTTGTGTTTGCGGTAGGTGGTATCGAAAAAATATCTCCGTATGTAAATAAAATGAATGGCGATCCAGCAAAAGAATTTCCTAAAACAATAATGCTCTCAACACTTATGGTTGTTATAAGTGCAATTTTCGGAACAATTGCAATGGGTATGATGTTTGACGTTGCAGAAATTAACGCAAACTTTGACTCCTATGCTGCAAATGGTGCCTACTGGGCATTCCAAAAACTCGGTGAATATTATCACGTTGGAAATCTATTCTTAATCATCTACGCACTCTGCAACATGATTGGACAATTTTCAACGCTACTTATAAGCATTGACGCACCTTTAAGAATGCTTCTTGAAGACCCGAATGCAAATAAATTTATCCCACGTAAACTTCTTAAGAAAAACGATAAAGGTGCATACACAAGAGGCATCATAATGGTTGCATGTCTCTCCGGCCTAATCGCAGTTGTTCAAATGTTCGGACCTGGTGCCGCAACGGTTATGAGACAGCTTACAAAATTAGGCGGCGTTACAATGCCTCTAAGATATCTTTGGGTATTCGTTGCTTACATCGCACTTAAGAAAAATCGCGGAGAACTTGAACGCGGATATTCATTTATCAAAAACAAAGGCTTCGGCATTTTCGCAGGTGCATGGTGCTTTATAATCACCTTGGCTTGCTGTGTAATGGGTATGTGGTCACCTGATAAAGTCCAAATGGGATTAAATATTGCAACCCCTGCAATCATAGTTATACTTGGACTGCTACTTCCGATTATTAGAAAATCTGAAGATAAAAAAATTCTCGCATAAAGAAATAATTAAAAACAAAAGACTATAACAAAAATGATGTGCCTCCCTAAATATAGGGCACATTATGTTCACGAAAAATGGATGATAACTATAAAAATAGTTGCCATCCATTTTTTATTCAGTAATATTGAAAAATATATTAATATATTTATTTTTAAAAGTTCTTACTTTATTAACTATTTATTTGCATTACCAAAATATTATTTAATTTATATAATCAAAAATAAAGGATACTTCAAGACCTGGATACTTATTTTTTATAATAAAAGTTCCACCGTGTAACTCAGCTATTTGTTTAGAAATAAAAATACCTAAACCATGTCTCGTAATATTAATCAAATCTCCACTACTAATTTTTTCCAAAAGATTCTCAGATACTCCTGGTCCTTCATCTAGTATATTAATAATAAGTTTATTTTTATAATCACTAACTCCAACTCTAATTCTACCAAAAGTATAAGTAAGTGAGTTTTTAATAATATTTTCAAGCATTCTATAAAATAAATTTGTGTCCATTTTTATTTTTATATCTTTATTTTTTATATTATTATCAAAAATGATTTCTCTCTCTGGATTATCATTAAGTTTATCCACTATAACTTTCCTGATGACTTTTAACGGAGTTTCAGCAATGAAATTTTCTTTATCAATATTAGAAAGCGATATAGTAAGATTTAGCCCCTCTAAGATGTTTGAAATTTTCAAAACCTCGTCCTGTATAAGTTTTTTATCTGGATTTTCTTTGTTTACTTCCCAAGAAATTTTCGCAAGCGGCGTCCTAACATCATGGCTCACGCCTCTAATCCACTTGCCTTGAGACTTTTTTAGCTCCCTGTATTTTTCATTCGCCTCGTTTATGGTTTTCATCAAATCTTTCAAGTCGCCGTATTCATCAAGCTTTTCGTAGTCATCCTCATACAGCTTATCTATGGCTCTTTGCAGTGGTAGTATATTTTTAAGGATATTTTTAATATCTATCTTATAAAATACGTAGACAAATAATAAGAATAAAATTAAAAATGCAAAAACAAGTATTATATTGAAAATAAATTTGCTGTAACTATAGTAGTTTGAAGGCAATTTGTCCAAGGAGTGCTTCGGATAGGCAAAGATAATTATGCCATCGTCTAAAACATAGGTAAATACAGGGTAGTCAGCTAAGTAGTATCTCGCAAATCTCGCCACATCTCTTATATCAAACTTGTTCTTAAGCTCTTTTGGCTTATTAAAGCTCTCTATAAGATTTCCCTCTTTGTCAAGTCTTATAGCCCAAATATCTTTTTCTTGTAAAAACGCTGTATTTTTTTCGTTTAGATAAGTATCCGTTTTATTTTCATTCACATAGGAGTAAATATAATTGGGGTTTGGATATTTATTATTTAATCTATAGTTTAAGTATAAAAATATCATAAGTAGTAATAATAGAAAAAACAATAAACTTAGTATTCTGATGATAATTTTTTCAAATCTTTTTAATATATAATTAAACATTTTAATCCTCTTTAATTAGTTTGTAGCCAAGACCCTTTATTGTGATCAAAATCTTGGGATTTCTTGGATCATCCTCAAGCTTTTCTCTGAGCCTGTATATATGCGTAATCAAGGTGTTTTCGTAACCATAAGAGTCTTCCCAAATATTATCTAAAATTCGGTCAATTGAAACTATTGTATTTATATTTTGGGATAAATAATCCAAAATTTTAAATTGCTTTGCTGTTAAGGGAATTTCTTCGCCGCCCTTTTCAAGTATACCTCTCGATTTATCAAAAACTACTTTACCTAAATTTATTTTCTCGTCGCTTTTAATATTTTTAATTCTTCTTAAAACTGCATCAATCCTCCAAAGCAGCTCATCTGGAAAAAAAGGCTTAACAAGGTAGTCGTCCGCCTTATTCTCAAAGCCTTCTCTTCTGTCGTCTATGCCATCAAGTGCTGAAAGTATGATAACCGCTAAATTAGACGTGCTTCTTATCTCCTTTAATAAATCAAAGCCACTGCCGTCTGGAAGCATTAAGTCTAAAACCACCAAATCGATTTTATAATTTTCTAATTTAAATCTGGACTCCTTCAAGTTTTTGGCAGTATAAACCTCTTTAAAGCCTTTATCTTTCAAAAAATTATATAAATTTTCTAATAAACTTTTTTCATCATCGACTAACAATATACTAAAATTACTTCTAAAATCCATTGCCCCACCTCATTAAGATTATTATACAACATTTCTTAAATATATTCGGCTTTATTTGCATTTGTTATGTAAAAGTGAGCTAGTTTAAATTTTATATTTATCTGTGCATGCTATTATCTTTTTAGGGGGGAATGATTATGAACAAAATACTTGAATTGAAAAATTTAAAAAAATCTTACAACCATAAAAGAATTTTAGATATTGACTCTTTAGAAATCGAAGAAGGTTCTATCTATGGTCTCATAGGCAAAAACGGAGCCGGCAAATCAACTCTTATGAAGATTGTACTTGGACTTGTAAAAAAAGATCAAGGAACAGTTAAACTTTTCGGTCAAGAGGTAAACGCCAAAAACCAAAAGGATTTTAACAAAAATCTTGGCGCACTTATTGAAAATCCGTCATTTTACGAGCACTTAAGTGGCTACGAAAACCTTGAGATAGTCGCAAGTCTAAAAGGAATTAAAAAAGACAGCATCTCTAAAACTTTAGATCTAGTAGGCCTTAACAATGTTGGCAAGAAAAAAGCTAGGAACTACTCACTAGGCATGAAGCAAAGGCTCGGTATAGCCATGGCGCTGATGGGCAGCCCAAAACTATTAATATTAGACGAGCCAATTAACGGTTTGGACCCTCAAGGGATTGAGGAGATGAGAAATTTATTTAAAAACATCGTGAAAAACACATCTACCAGCATACTTATCTCTTCGCATATACTTGATGAAATCGAAAAAATTTCCACTCACATAGGTATACTTAAAGAGGGTAACTTGACTTACAATGGCAGTTTGGACGAATACAGAAGGCTTCATCCGCCATATATATCAATGATTACTTCTGATAATGACAAGGCTAGAGAACTTTTAGACCTTGACATAGACTGCATAAGTGAGAAAAAGATAATTTTAGGTAAAAAATCTAATCAAGATATTGCAGATATAGTTAATTTTTTAACGGGGAAAGTTGATATATACAGGATAGAGGAAGAAAAAGAAAGTCTAGAAAAGCTATTTATTGAAGAAAGCAGGTCTTAAGATGAAAAATTTAGAGAGGAAAAAATATAAAAGACTTGGAATAAATTTCTTAATAATAGTAGTTTTTATCGCTCAAATGCTGATGGTAGCAGGCGTTAGCCACTCTAAATCGTTTGCAGAAGGTGCCTATCCACTTGCCTACATCCTAGACACTTATTTATTTATATCGCTACTGATAAACCCAATACTGATCTCATCTCTTGTGAAAAAAGTTATAGAGATTGAAGAAAAAAATAATATGTGGAAGATTCAAATTATGCTTGGAGAAAAAGTTAACCATATACTTATAAATAAATTTAAAAATTTATCCCTAAAATTAATTTTACTGCAAGCGCTTGAAGCTATGTTCTTTTTCTTGCTCGCAAGAAAATCAGTAAACTTCAATATGAACAGCGAAATGCTCCTAAGATTTCTACTTGTAAACTTATCAGCACTGATAATAAATTTATTTTTCTTGGGATTTTTCATGATAGTGGAGATGAAATCGAAAAAAGTCTACACCCTTTCATTTATCTCAATCATAGGCGGACTTACAGGCATCATCACCATGCTAACATCTAAAGTGCTTTCATTTATCAACCCATTTGCTTGGATGGCATCTCTTTTGAATGTTTCTTATGTGGTAGAAAACGAAAACTTCGTTCAAGTGCTAAACCCAATAAATTTCTACACCATAATCATTGCCTTTGCATTTTTAGTGCTTATGATAATTTATATTAAGACAATGAAATCATATAATTTATGGAAGGACTAGGAGGAAAAATGTTAAAATTAGAATTAAAAAAGATAAAATTTATAAATATTTTGCTAGTAAGTCTCATAATACCCTTATTAGCTAACGCTTTTGGACTCATAAACTACATGGGTAACAAGGCTTCACTAACGCACGAGTGGCAAAGTCTGTGGGCTCAAGTAAGTTTATTCTACTTCTCCTTTTTCTATATACCTTTAATTGCAATCGTTGTAGCAAGTTTGTGGTCAGTTGAGCACAAGGCGGGGCTTAAATTTATAAGGCTAAGTCCAAAAAAGAATATGTCCTTTATATTAGCAAAGATGATTTTAGCCTTCATCATAGTGAGTCTATGCCAAATATATTTTTTCTTCTTGTTTTATATAGGAGGAAAATTTATAGCAAATTTTTCGAGTATAAACTTTAGCATATATTTTTACTATATAATAATGAGTATATTATTATCAATTCCAATCATAGCGATTTTCAGTGCACTAGCTATAAAAATAAAATCTTTTGGAATCATAGTTCTTCTATCTAGTATATTTACAATATTAGGTTTGGGAACCGCATATAAAGCTTTAAAAATAGTTGGTCTAAGCTTTTTAGCTATTGAATCAAACAACTTAAGATTTATAAATACTCATGATTTAATACTTTTAGTTCTTTTTTCAATAGTAGAATCAATAGTGTCATTATATATTTCTAAAAATTTTTTAAAGTACGAAAAAAACTAATTGAAATATTAAAAGGCTGTGAGTAAAAAACTCATAGCCTTTTTTTTAATCATACATATTCAACTTTTTAAAATCCGGAAGAATTTCCTCTACTCCTGTTTCATTCTTTAGAATTTCTGAAATTATATTTTGTGCCACAGAAATTTTCTTTTCATTAATTTCATCATTCGCAGCCAATACTGCAATCATTCCTCCCAAAAGGTCGCCTGTGCCATGAAATTTATTGTGAATATATTTTGATTTTATTTTATAAATATCTTTGCCATCATAAAATGTATTAATAAAATTTTCCCCGTCCGGCTCACCTTTTAGCAAAATATTTTTTGCGCCCATGAGTTTTAATTTTTTCAATATTTCAATTTTTAAGTTCTCATCAGTTACACTAAAATTCCTAAGATCTACTCCCGATAAAATCATACCTTCTGTTATGTTTGGAAGAATAATTTCAGCGTGAGGAATGAGTGATTTATAAAACTCAATTTGTTCGAGCCTCGTTCCCGAATAAAGCCTGCCATTATCGCCCATTATCGGGTCCAAAACGGCTTTTGATTCCCGATGCTTGATAACGAAGTCGGTTATTCTTTTTGAGACCTCCACGTCGTCGATAAAGCCGATTAAAGCCGCATTAAAATTTACATAAATGTTTTCAATTGAATCCACATAATTCTCAAACTCCGGCATTTTATTTCGAACAAATCCCTTGTAATTCATAGGTGCAGAAAAGATGCTTGTCGGGACCGAAACCGCTTCAATACCGTTTGCCATAACGACAAGCAGGTTCATTTTAAGAGCGACAGTTCCTATGCCGCATAAATCATTAAATATTATAATTCGTTTCCTTGCCATTTACTTCTCAAAACTCCTTAAAAGTTCAATCTCAACTCTGTGACCTTCTTCGTCGGTCGGCGTTTCCAAAATAAGCGGGAGCTTTTTTAATCTTTCATCATTTACAATCTCCTTAAAGACATCGATGCCGATGCTTCCCTTACCGATTAATTCATGTCGGTCTTTCTTTGCTCCACAATCATTCTTTGAATCGTTCAAATGAAGTGCAACAAGTTTCTCGAGCCCGATTTCTCTGTCGAAGTTTAAAAGAACCTCATCGATCCCCTCTCTTATATCCATCCCCGATTCAAAAACGTGACATGTATCGATACATACTCCGACGCTTTCCTTTAAATCCACTCCGTCAATTATCCTTTTTATTTCGGAAAAGTTTCGCCCGATTTCCGTTCCTTTCCCCGCCATAGTTTCGATTGCAACAATCGTCGTCATGTCCTCGCGAAGAACTTCATTCAATAAATCTGTAGTAAATTTAATTCCGGCATCGACGCCCTGTCCAACGTGACTGCCCGGGTGAAAATTGTAAATATTTCCCGGCATCATCTCCATTATTTCCAAATCTTCTTTAATCACACTTCTACCGAACTCTCTGACGCTCTCTTTGTCGGAGCACGGATTTAATGTGTATGGTGCATGGGCGACAATTTTTCCGAAATTGTTTTCCGATAAAAACTCATTGAAGAGGCGCATATCCTCTCCGACAATTTTTTTCATCGCACCGCCGCGTGGATTTCTTGTGAAGAATTGAAAAGTGTTTGCACCGATCTCTTTCGCAAGTTTCGCCATATTAAAATAGCCTAGACCAATCGACAAATGGCAACCTATATATATCATAAACTCACTCTTTTCATAAAATATTTAAATAAACATAATTCTTAATTAATATTATAACATAAATCATTGAAATTGTTTTATTGAAAGACCTTCGCTATTTGTGATATAATTTTGGTGGAGGTGCAATATGGATAATGAATTAAAACTTTTCTTCTATAAAAATAGACGGTGGATTTATTGTTTGGAATACATATTGTATTCAGTGATTTTGCTTGCAATTGTTACATATATCGATTCAAGTTATTCCGGTGCACAGAGTAATATTCCCCGCATCATGCTCTCAAGTGTGAGCCTTGCAAAGACGGTTCTTTCTTCACTTGTAGCAGCTCTTCTAACAATTACAACTTTCACATTCTCGACAATTTTAACAGTTTTCTCGCTCTATCACAATTCATTTACTCCAAGAAGTGTTGAAAACTTTTTGGACAAGAAGATCACCATGAAAGTGTTGGGAATATTCATCGGCGGTTTTGTATATTGTCTTGTCAGTTTGAATTTTATGGAAGCTTCACATGACCAAAGACTTGTTATTGCAGGAACTATCGGAGTTATTTATGCAATTTGGGCAGCGATTTATTTTGTAATTTTCGTTCAAACTGTTTTAAACGGCATAAATTATACAAATCTTCTTGAAGAAATTTCCGAGAATACAGAAAAACTGATAGAAAAAGAAATTGAAGCAAGAAATTTTGAATATGTAAATGAAGATGAAATAACAAAAAATCAAGTCGAGCTCCTAGCAAATGAAACGGGATATCTTGAAATTATAGGATTTGATAAATTGAAAAGTCTAATCGAAGAGGAGGACGTTGTTTTGACAATCGCCTCTTCAATAGGCGATTTTGTTATGAAAGGTTCAACTATTGCTTATTTAAGTAGAGATGTTTTTGACTACGAAACAATCGAAAAAATTCAAAAGCAGTTTACCTTTACCCAAAAAAGAATTGCAGAAGAGGATTACAAGGAAGGGATTCGAAAGATTTCAGAAATAGCAGTTCGTGCACTTTCTCCAGGGATTAACGATCCGAACACCGCAATTCACTGCATAAGGAAAATATGTATTTTACTTTCTGAACTCGCAAAAGTCGACGGTCACTACCACTATATTGAAACTGACGGCATGGCTCGCATTTACTATACAAGTAAAACTTTCAAGGAAACTTTGGTTGAGCATTTGTATCCGATTTTAAACTACGGCGAATCCGATGCAGCGGTTCTTCGTTCAATATTTCAAGGACTTCTTCTTATAAAAGTCGGCGCAACTCCGACCAACAAAAAAATCATTAATGAAATGTCTGAAGACATCTACAAAAATGCTGCTCAAAACTTCCACAGAGAAATGGATTTGGAGCTCTTTATGGATGTTTATCAAGAGATAATCACAGGCTCGAAGGAAGAAAATGAAATAGAATATGAGATGATAATAAAAAATGACTAGTTTGTACTAGCCATTTTTTTATTCTTAAAAACAATTTTATTCAATAGATACATAGATATAATACACGTAAGCATTTCCGAAACTGCCGGTACAAACCAAATTATGTCACCGCTAAATGCTATCTCATATATCTTCATTATAATCGTTATAAAAATCGGTGTCCTCAAAAGAGAGATAAAAATCGCAAATTTTCCTTTTCTTAAACTTGCAAATAGTGTTACCATCAAAACATTTATTCCGATAAATATATATGCGCTCGAATATTTCATAAGTGAATCCGTTGCATGGTTAAATATTTCTGAGCTTTCACTTAAAAAGAACCCCACTATTTCTTTCGAAAACAATTGAACCGCAGAAATAAAAACTGCCCCTATTAATACAACCGATAAAAATCCCCATTTTACAAGTTTATTTATTTTTACTGTATCATTTCTTCCATTTTCAAAACTGAAAAGAGGAGCAAGACCTTGTGCAATACCGGTCATTGTAACCGTTGCAAAAATTGATACATATGAAATGACGGTATAGATTATAACGCCATCTTGTCCCATATACTTTTGGAGCGTGGTATTGAAAAGTAAAACTGTATATCCAATCGCAACTTCTGCCATCGCATCTCCAACTCCCAGCGGAATTGTTTTCTTTAAATTTTTAAAGTTTATATTTTTTGAAAAAGCAATATTGCCTCTTCGTTTTAAAAAGTGTGCCGTCATTAAAACTGTACTTACAACCTGTGCAATCCCCGTTGCAAATGCAGCTCCGAAAAGATCCCATCCGAAATCCACAATGAAGATGTAGTCGAGTATCAGATTTGTGAGTGCCGCAACCAAAACAGAAAGTGCTGAAATGATAGGAAAGCCATCAACTTTAACCAATACCTCTAGCTGATATGTTGTCATGAAAAATACACCGAACGGCACGATTGTCCTTAAATATTCATAAACATAATCATGAGTTTCACTTGTTGCTCCAAGAAATCCGATTATATCCTTTAAAAAAACAAAAATTAGAACCGTATATAAAATTCCAAATATTAAAATCGAAACAATTCCGGTCGTAAAAACCTCATTTGCTTCTTTTATATTTTTTCGTCCCAAATTAAAACCTACCAAAGCCTGAGTTCCGATACTGAATAAAATTCCGAGTGCAAAGAAACTTGTGACAATAGGCATTGCAATGTTTACTGCACTAAATTCAATTTCACCGCAAAAATTCGACACAAAAAAACCGTCAACCATCGTGTAAAGTGCATACACCCACATCGAAAGAATCGATGGGATGATATATTTTAAAAAGCGTTTCATATTTAATTCTCCTTTATTTTCGCATTCAAAATAAGTCAGCAAACTGACAATTAAAAATTAAATAAAAACGCTAATTGCACCTGTCCCAATAATTGGCGGGATGTTTATATCCAAACATTTTAAATCTCCATGCTTTATTTCGCACCAAAATTTTGATTTATATCTAAATCGTACAACTATATTTTAGCATTCCATAAAAATAAAGTCAAAAAAAGAGAGGCTCTTTCGCCTCTCATATTATTTTTCGTTATCGTGTTTGAAATCTTCAGGACTCCAGAGTTCTGAAAGAAGTTCATCACTTGATTTTTCATTTGTAACGATATTGAATTTTTTGTAGTCGTCTAAAATATCTTTTAAAGTCTTTTCAGTCATATCGTTTGAACATTGCCAATCGTATGATTCCATCATTCTAACAGCTTGATCAAAGTCGCCGCTTGCCCAATTGTTGTCAAATAAAACTTGAGTTGCTTCTTTAACATTGTGTGCAATATAATCTGAAACTTCGAAAAGTGCAGCTGTCATTTTCTTTGCTGTGATAGGATTTTGTTCATTGAAGTCTTTATTGAATGCATATATACAACATGTTTCTTTTTTGAAGTCGTCATCCCATGTCAAACTTCTGATAACAGCAAGTGTACCATCGTTCATGAATTTTTCAGCAAATTGGTCGGAAAGAATTACAGAGTCGATTTCGCCATTTTGAAGAGCAAGAATTGATGCTGATGATTCAACCGGCTTCCAAACGATTTCGTTAGGGTCAATTCCATCGTGGTTCATAAATCTAATTGCGATATTGTGGTCAGAGTTACCGATTCCATTAGGAAGACCAACACTTTTTCCAACTAAATCTTTTGTGCTTTTGATAGGTCCATCTTTAAGAACGTAAAGAGATTTACAACCTGTTTGAACACCTTTTTTAAACACCATGTTTATACCATTTGTTGCAGGAACAACCATTGCTGAAATATGGTTTGTAACCATATCAACTTTACCTGTTCCAACAGCATCTACTGTTCCGACTGTTCCGTCCATCTTTACAAGTTCAACGTCAAGTCCTTGTTTTTTGAACATTCCGAGAGCGTCTGCAATTCCAGGAGCTCCTGTGCAAAGACCGCCATTGTATCCGATTTTAACCGGTTTACCGTATGCAGGTTCTTTTTTCCATGCTTCTTCTTCAGAAATTTCTGAATTTGCTTCTGTGGTATCTTTATTTTCTTCTGTCGTGTCTTTATTTTCTTCTGTTTGTGTTTCTGTAGTGGTGCTATCTTTCTTTTCTTCATTTACTGTTGTCTTACAAGCTGTAAATAACATTAAACTTGCAAGAACAACTGCTAAAACTGCTGTTAATCTTTTCATTAATACCTAAAGCCTTTCTTATTTCATTTCGTGTTTAAAATCTTCTTCGTGCCATACTTCTCCTAAGAGTTCATCTGTAGATTTGTCTGAAGTAATAACGCCGAATTGTTTGTAGTCGTCCAAAATATTTCTTAGAGCTGTGCTTGTCATTTCGTTTGTAACTTGCCAGTTGTATGATTTCATCATTCTTACAGCTTGGTCGAAGTCTCCGCTTGCCCAGTTGTTGTCGAAGAGAGTTTGTGTTGCTTCTTCAATATTGTTTTGGATATAATCTGAAACTTTGAAGAGAACTTTTGTAATCTTCTTTGCTGTGATAGGATTTTCTTTTGCAAATGTCTTGTTAAATGCATATATGCAGCATGGTTCAAGTTTGAAATCGTCATCGTATGTGAGTGAACGAATCATTTTGATTTTTCCTTCATTTACAAATTTTTCTGCAAATTGGTCGGAAAGAACAACTGCTTGGATTTCGCCATTTTCAAGAGCCAAAATTGAAGCACTTCCTTCTACAGGTAAGAACTTAACATCTTTTGGATCGATATCATCGTGATTTAAAAATCTTAGAGCGATATTGTGGTCTGAGTTACCGATTCCGTCAGGAAGTCCGATAGCTTTTCCCTTTAAGTCAGCTGTAGAATTGATTTCACCCTTATCTAGAACATAAAGAGATTTACATCCTGTTTGTGCAGCAGCTTTAAATTCCATATCTACGCCGTTTACAGCCGGAACAAGTAATGTTGCAATGTGGTCACATGTAAGATCTACTTTTCCTGTTCCGATAGCGTCAACTTTTGATTGAACGTTAACAACTTCTGTGTCGATTCCTTCTTCTTTAAACATTCCAAGTGCTGATGCAAGTCCAGGACCGCCTGTACAAAGTCCACCGTTGTATCCGATTTTAATAGCCTTGCCGTATGCAGGTTCTTTCTTCCATGCTTCGTCTTCAGATTCTGCATTGGTTGATGTTTCTTCTGTCTTGTCGGTTGTTTCAACCGGAGCTTTGTCGTCTTTTTTGTCATTATTTACTGTTGTCTTACATGCTGTAAACATAAAAAGGCAAGCCATAATAACGGCAATAACTTTAATTAATTTGTTCATTTAAATTACCCTCCTTGTGACCCATATTTAATAGGTCCATAATTAATTTTCTGTATTCTAGAAATTCGTCAGAAATTCTATTTCTAAAGCCTTCTTCGAGATCTATTTTAATATCTTTTAGAACTCTGCCGGGCCTTGGAGCCATAACTATAATTCTTGTGGACATATAAATTGCTTCGTCCACATCGTGAGTTACCATAATCATTGTATTTCTCTTTTGGAGCCACAAACTTATTAATTCGTCTTGTATATTCATTCTTGTAAAAGCATCGAGTGCACCGAGCGGTTCATCCAAAAGAAATACCGCCGGTTCGTTGATCATTGTCCTTATAAGTGAAACTCTTTGAGCCATACCTCCGGACAATTGATTCGGATAACTATCCTTAAATTCTGAAAGTCCAATCATTTCAAGAAGTTTATCAACTCTGTGGAGTTCTTCTTTTTTATTTTGAACTTTGAGCCCGAAAGCAACATTCTCTCCAACTGTAAGCCACGGAAAAAGTGTTGGTGCTTGGAAAACCATTCCTCTCTTTGCAGAAGTTCCTTCTATTAATTCCCCGTTAAGAGTGAGAGTTCCACTTGTCGGTGGAATAAGGCCTGCGATAAGTCTTAAAATTGTAGATTTTCCACAACCTGAAGCCCCTACAATACATACAAACTCACCATCATTTATCGTGAGATTTATATCTTGAAGTGCGTGTGTGATGCCTTCAGCATCCGCTCTCGCAAACGATTTTGAAACGTGGTTTAACTTAAGCTCAGTCTTTAATCCTCCTGCCATTTTAGAACTCCTTTCTTAATCTTTGTGAGTATCCAGTTTACAATAATAAATGTGATACAAATTATTATTATTGCGGCGTACATCTTAGGGAATTCAGCCCATGATTTTTGCCATGTAATATACCAGCCGAGTCCTGATTCAACCCCTAGCATTTCAGCTACCAAAAGTGCCGTACATGCACTGCTCATACCTTGTGTCATTCCTTGTAAAATACTTGGAAGTGCACTTGGAATAGCAATTTTTGTTATTAATTGATTGCCTTTTGCTCCAAGAGTTCTTGCCGCAAGAAAATATTCTCTATTTACATTTGTTATACCTGTTATGGTTGCAATTGTTACTGAGAACCATACACCGAGTGCAATAATAAATACAGCTCCCTTAAAAAGCGAACTCATAAGAACCATTACAAGCGGAAGCCATGTTGTGCTTGGAATAGGTCCCAAAAGTTTTATAAAAGGCATTACCCAATAGCTGACTTTTTTACTATATCCACATAAAATTCCCGTTATGATTCCAAGAACTACTCCAATGAAATATCCGGTGAATAAAAGTATAAGCGAATTCTTAACACAATCTATCAAATAAGCTCTGTCTTGAATTGCAGCGTTCATAATCTTGTCAACCCATGGGAAATACGGCATCATAAGTTTTCCACTTTTTAAAGTGAGCAAATCGTAGCCCATCAAAAGGAAAAACACAAATGTGTAGAATGGTGCCTTTTTTCTGTAGTAGTAAAATGTTTTCCTGTGAAACAAAGACACAATAGCTCCGACAAGACATGCTGCTCCCAAAACCATAATAAATCCACCATAAACATGTGTGTTTGTATTTGCAGAGTAATTCGGCATGTAATAGTATTCGGCCAAATGGATCAATGCCATAAGAACCGGAAGAAACATAATAACTCTGTCAAGAATTCTTTGCACTTTTGTTTTCGGTTTTTCTTCCATTGCCATCAACTCATCTTTGTTTTTGACAATATATTTGGTTTTTTCACCAGAATTATATTCCATTATTACCTCCATAATATATTTATAATTACATATCATTCAAAAATATAATTATCATAAACTCTTTATATGCCTAACAGCATTAAAGTCTTTATGAAATTAAAAAGTGAATCAAAATTCACTTTTAATCATTTTGTCTTAATAAAAGCCCAAGTTCGTCTTTGTTCATTTTCTTTATTGAACTAAGAGTTGAAATCGGTCCCATGAGTGTTGCAATAACAAGAACCGCCAAAAATATAACTGCAAGCACTACAAAATTCGGTGCCAAAAATGGCATTTTAAAGCTTTGTGAAAACCATCTTCCAAAGAGTATAGAAATTACAAATCCGAGTGTCGCCCCTGAAATAGCGCCGATAAAGTTTATAATTAAAACTTCATATAAGATTATATTTGAGAGTATCTTTTTTGTCGCTCCCAAAATTCTCATCGTAGCAAGTTCGCGCTTTCTTTCTTTTATAGTTATCGAATAAACAAGCGATAAAACTATAAATGTCAAAATCCACACAAGTGCAATTAAAATATACACATAATTTATCATGTCGAGTGCGGAGTTACTGACTTCGTTCATCATCGATTTCGAAAGAAGAGGAAAAACGCCGTCTTTCAAGCATTCTCTTCTGATTGCATTTTGCACATCAGTAGGTTCAACACCTTTTTTTATTTTAAGCATAACCGACGAAATCATATTGTCGTCATATTTATCTTCTATTTCAAGGATTTTATCGTATTCCTTCGCAAGTCTTCTTGCTTCGTCAAAATTTAAAAATACAGTATTGTCAAAACCCATTCCGGTCTTTTGAAGACGACCCTTGATTTTAAACTCCTGGTCAAAGAATTTTACATGTGAATTTACATCACCAACTACATTGTTTCCAACTACAACTTCTACATTTTCCAACGGAAGCGAAATTTGCTCCTGAAGCCAAGGTGTAACAACAAAGTCAGTTGCTGCGTCAAACCCAATAATTTGAATCGGGAATGAACAACATCCGGCTGAGAGAGTCGCAAGAAATAGTTGCGGTGTAACTTCTTGAACTCCGTCTATACCTTCAATCTTTTTAACGATGGACTTATCCATGAAAAAAGTATTAGGTTCACCTCTTAAAATTGCACCTTCAACTTTTGTATCATAACCTTCAGGAACCACAATTATATCCGCTCCCATTCTGTCTGCAAGGGAGTTCATTCCATTTTTAAGAGAATATATCAAAAAACTCGATAGAAAAAGAACGAGAGCTAGAACAGCTGTCAAAATTACAAGCGAAACACTTCTGCCTGACTTATTATTTATATTTAGAATTGCAATTTTTTTAGTTGTCAGCATTGTGAGTCACCTCTTTTAATTTTCCGTCGCTCAACTCGAGAAGTCTCGAGCCATATTTCAAAAGGTCGTCATCGTGCGTAACAATTATAATTGTCGTGCCATCATCGTTTATTTTCTTGAGCGTCTCCATAATTTCAAAAGAGGTTGCCGAATCCAAGTCGCTTGTTGGTTCGTCAGCAAGAAGAATTTTAGGTTCATTCATAAGTGCCCTTGCAATCAAAACTCTTTTTACTTCCCCTCCGGAAAGATTTCTAGGGAACTCATCTTTAAGATGTAAAATTCCACACATATCAAGAAGTTCTTCCGCTCTTTTTATACCGTCACCTTCTCTTTTCATAAAAAAGTGCGGCAAACGAACATTGTCAATAACATTCAAAGTCGAAAGCGTTCCCAATGTTTGCGGGACATATCCGACAAATTCATTTCTATAATGACTTTTTTCATCATCCGTCATTTCAGAAATTTTTCTTTCTAAAACTCTTACATCGCCTTTTGTAGGATCCTGAATTGCCGATAAAATGGTTAGGAGCGTTGACTTTCCACTTCCGCTTTTCCCAACTATGTTTATAAAATCACCTGAATTTACGGAAAAATTCACATCATTTAAAGCTGTGAAATCCCTTCCGCCTCTTTCAAAGATTTTATAGACATTATTCACATCTACAAGAAGCATCTTTTCTCCTGTTTAAAATCATTGCAGCAAGTCCCACCAATGAGTAAATTCCTGCAAAAATATAAACAGTAGGCATTGTTTTGGCTTGACACATCATTTCCTTATTCATGCATCCGCCAATTAGATATGCAGGTAATAGAAGTGTATAAATGCCAACGATGAATGATGAAAATCCAAATGCAAACTTAACATTTGAAGAACATACATAAAAATATGCACATCCCAAAATTGCCATCATAACGCCTGAGCCCATGACTGCACGACCCATCCAGTGACATTTCATAAACATACCGTTTTCCATAGGTCCGCAAGTCGGAGCAATAACACATGGTGTTAATGCCACAAGAATTCCTAAGGCGATAAATATTACGCCAATAATCTTATCTCTTTTCATAAAGTCCTCCATAAAAGATTTTAAAAAAGTTTTTAACTTTTTCTTAATCTAAATTCTTTATAACTTAAGTATTTTATACCACTTTTAGGTTGTAGTCAACACGAATTTCTTAGTTATAGAAAATTCAAATACCAAATAAAAATGAATAGGTTATTGCTATATTTACATTACAATAAATTAACGTTTTTATCAAAAAAATACCCTCATAACTTAATGAGGGTATTCTTTATTAATTTTCTTCTAAGTTTTTAAATATCCACTTCTTTTTCCGAAGCTTCAATCTTTTCATCTGGCGAAACGTGCTTATTAAATATTTCCATAAACTCGTCTCCTGTAATAGTTTCTTTTTCAATCAAGTGTTTTGCAATATCATGTAGTGCATCTTCATTATTCTTCAAAATATCCACAGCTTTTTTATGTGCAGATTTTATTAGTTCAAGCACTGCTTCATCTGCTTCTTTGTGAGTGCCTTCACTAACAATAACTTGCGATCCGCCACCCAAATATCTGTTTCCGTCTTGAACAAGAGTTGCCATTCCGAACTTTTCTGTCATGCCATATCTCATTACAATGGCATTCGCAATATTTGTGATTTTTTCTATATCGTTTGAAGCACCTGTCGTTTGTGTGTTAAATATAACCTCTTCAGCAGCACGTCCTCCCGAAAGAGTTACCATTTGATTATATAGTTCTTCCTTACTCATTAGGAATTTTTCCTCTTTGTCGATTTGAAGAGTATAACCAAGTGCCCCGCTTGTTCTAGGAATAATTGTAATCTTTGCAACAGGTGCTGAGTGTGTTTGACTTGCAGCAACAAGAGCGTGCCCAACTTCGTGATATGCAATGATTTTCTTTTCTTCCGGCGATATAACCATCGATTTTCTTTCGTATCCGGCTATAACTACTTCGACACTTTCAACGATATCCCTTTGAGTTACTTCAGTTCTACCTTCTCTTACAGCTCTAAGGGCAGCTTCATTTATCATATTTGCCAAGTCAGCACCGCTTGCTCCTGCCGTCGCAAGTCCAACTTGTTCAAAGTTTATATTGTCTTCGTGTCTTACATTTCTAATATGAACCTTTAAAATGTCGATTCTTCCTTTTAAATCAGGAAGTTCAACCGGAATTCTTCTGTCGAAACGTCCCGGTCTTAGAAGTGCCGGGTCAAGAATCTCAGGTCTGTTGGTTGCCGCCAAAATTACAACACCTTTTTTGCCGTCAAATCCATCCATCTCAGCAAGAAGTTGGTTTAACGTTTGTTCTCTTTCGTCGTTTCCACCAAGTTGTGAATCTCTTCTTTTCCCAATGGTATCAATTTCATCTATAAAAACAATACAAGGAGCTTTTTCATTTGCTTGTTTAAACAAATCTCTCACACGACTTGCACCCATTCCTACAAACATTTCAACAAATTCTGAACCGGAAATCGAGAAAAATGGAACATGTGCCTCTCCTGCAACAGCTTGTGCAAGAAGAGTTTTACCTGTTCCCGGAGGCCCAACAAGAAGTGCCCCCTTTGGAAGCTTAGCTCCAATTCTTGCATATTTTATCGGATTATGAAGAAAACTAACAATTTCGCTAAGTGCCTCTTTCGCTTCTTCTTGTCCCGCAACATCTTTAAATGTTTTTCCCGTATTAGCTTCTACATAGACCTTAGCATTGCTCTTCCCAAAACTCATCGGTCCGACACCGCCCATACTCTTTGCTAAAGAACGTGAAAGAATTCTTCCTCCAACGACAATAATTATTATTGGTAAAAACCAACTTAAAGCGGTAGCAAATAAACCAGGCTCTTCTTGAATCTTTGATCCAAATTCAATATTTTTTTCACGAAGAAGTTTTGTAAGCCCCGGATCATCCCAAGGTCCCGTTTTATATATAACCTCTTTTCCTTTTTCTTCAGCTACAAAGAGCCATTGATTCGATTGTTTTTCAACTTTTTTAACAACTCCACTGTCTATTTTTTTAAGCATGTCAGAATATCCGACTTCTGTTACACTTTGTTTAAGTAAATATGGATATAAGAATAAATTTACGAAAAGCAGTATTGCAAGAACAATACCGTAATATATAAATATAGAATATGATTTTTTTGGTTTCTTCATCCTCATCTTCCTTTCTTGATAATATAATCTATTTATACCCCGTAGCCTTAAAATCTAACCAATTTTGACTTACAATTAGAACTCCCTGACAAATAAAAAACGGGGTTTCCCCCGTCATTATTAACCTGCAAATGCAAGTGTTCCTTTTTGTTTTGTGTCAAAGCCTCTGTATTGATAAACTTGACCTTGATAGAACATGTAAACTTTTCCGGTGTATTTATCTACAAGAAAATCCCAAACAACAGGAATTACATAATATCTGTCATTTTCGTCTTTAACGCTGAAGCCTTCTTTGATTTTCCATCTCATTTCATCTTCAGGTGCATTTCCTTGGGTTTCACCTTCCTTAGGTTCTGTCCATTTTTTTCCGAAGTTCGTCTTGTATGCCTTTTTAAGTTCTTTAGTCAAAATCTTTACAGCTTCATCTTTTGTAAGAGGTGCCGATTTTTCAGGATATTTCCAAACAAAAATTTGTTGGAAATTAGGAATCAATGGTGCAACTTCACTCGAATCATCTCCGAGAACATATTTTACATTGAAACCGAAATATTCAAAAAATTGTTTCAAAGGAACATATACAATCTTTCCTTCTCTTACAGGAAGAACGTCTAAAAATTCAGGTTTATCATTTAGTTCAGCGGATTGATCATTAAGTCTGAATGTGATTTTTGTCTCTTTATTTTTAATTGTAAATTCATCTCCGTTTTGCGGATTTACTTTGACTTCTCCACCGATAATATCACTTAAAACATCAACCGGTAACATTGAAGAACCTTCAACTATTTCAATATTAGAACTCTTTATAATATTTCCATTTGCAACAAGAAACATTCTAGGTGGATTCCCAAGTGCTATCTTGTCATTTTGACCAAATTGAATATATTTTTCTTCGTCAGTGGAAATATCCACTCCATCAATATTTGTTTCAGCGATTCTTGCTGATGACTTTGGTCTGAATACTACAAATAAAACTATTATAAGTAGAACAGCGAGGACCAAATAAACTTCTTTTCTCAATCTTATTCTCATGTTATCCTCCTTTTACAATTTAAGACTTTAGTTATTTATATTATACCCAATCATATAAAATAATAACTCAAATTGCTATTCCTTTGATTTTTTTGTATCTAAATTTGGATCGATATCTATAAGTGTGATTTTAACTTTCTTAATTCTTCTGTCCTCAACTTCAAGAATCTTTATATTGGCATTTTCGAATTCGATTTCAGAAATTCTATTTGTATTCGGAATATATCCAAGCTTGTTTATAATAAATCCGGAAATTGTATCATAGTCCATATCCTCAGGGAAATGAGTTCCAAGCATATCATTTATATCTTTTATTGATGTGCTTCCTTGAACGACCGCTTCATTTGTTGTGAGTGCATATACGTCAGGTTCGTCATTGTCGAACTCGTCGTCAATATCACCCATAATTTCTTCGGTCAAGTCTTCCATTGTAACTATACCGCTGAAACCGCCGTATTCATCCATAAGTAATGAAAGATGCCTTTGTTCTCTTTGCATTTCCTGAAAAAGCATGTGGATATTTTTTCTTTCAGGAACAAAATATGCCGGTTTTATAAGCTTCTTAATGTCCAGATTTTTGATACCTTCTTTGTAAACAACTTTAAAAATGTCTTTAAGATAAATCACGCCGACAATATTATCAATATCATCATCATATACCGGAATTCTAGAATATCTATATTCCGCAAGTTCATCCATATATTCTTCCGGCTTTTTGTTTATGTCTACCATAAAAACTTCGGTTCTCGGTGTCATAATTTCTTCTGCGACTCTCGAGTTAAACCCCATAACTCCATCTATCATTTCTTTTTCTGCGGAGTTTAAAATGCCTTGCTCTTCCCCAAGTTCCACCATAGACGTAATTTGATCGATTGTTACAACCGGTTTTAAATCAGGAAGTTTAAATATTTCTATAATTGTGTTTTTTAGCCACTTTTCAGTTTTGTAAATTGGCATTATAATTAGCACAAAAAGATATATAACAAATTTTAAAGAGTTTACATTTTTATCCGGCTTTATGCTTCCAAATCTATCCGGAAAATCTACTGTCAAAATATCATAAATCAACAATGAAACGAGAACTATTAAAGTTACAACTACAACAGAGAGGCTATTTTCTAAATCAAGATTTTTGTAAATTGTTTGAGCCAAAATCAATAGTACAAATACAAATGATAATTTGACTAGATTATAAAATAAATCTAAACTCAGAACCATGTCTTCTTTTCTTTCGGCAAAATCCATATCTTCATCTCTGCCAGGATTAAATTCGGCACACATAACCGATGTTCTTATAAATCTTATAAAAAATGAAAATATTATATTTATTAAAAAAAATACCACAAACCTTATACACGAGTCAGTGTCCATTAAGCGTTGTTCTCCTTCTTATAGTCTTCAATTAAAATTTTCAAAATTCTTTCCGCCGCAAATCCGTCACCATACGGATTTTTTGCGTGGCTCATGTTTTTGTACATAGTTCCCTTTTCCATGAGCTCTTCAATATTTCTTCTTATATTGTCATATTCCGTTCCAACCAATTTGCAAGTACCGGCTTCAATTCCTTCCGGTCTTTCTGTTTCTTCTCTTATAACAAGAACAGGTTTTCCAAAGCCAGGTGCTTCTTCTTGAAGCCCGCCGCTGTCTGTAACAACAAATGAAACTTTGCTCAAAAGGTGAACCATATCATGATATGAAAGTGGTTCTATTAATTCAACATTTTTCAAGTCAGCAAAATATTTTTTTGCATATTCCCTGATCTTCGGTGTAAAGTGCATCGGGAAAATAAGTTTTACATCTTTGTCCTTTATCGCATCCTTAACAGCACCGAAAATATCATCCAAGTGATTTTGATTTTCCCTTCTGTGACAAGTAAGAAGAATAATATCTTCGTCTTTCAAATTATTTAACTCATCATATGAGAATGTGTATTGATCTTTTTTTGAAAGTCTTAAAGTGTCAATGACAGTATTTCCCGTAACAAAAACACTTTCTTTTTTAACGCCTTCTCTTATAAGATTTTCCATAGAAAGAGTTGTCGGTGCAAAATTCAAGGACGCAAGTGAGCTGACCATCTTTCTGTTAGCTTCTTCAGGAAACGGGCTCATGATATTGTTTGAGCGCAGCCCTGCTTCGATATGTCCGACTTTTATGCCATTGTAAAATGCCCATAAAGCTCCTGCAAATACAGTTGTTGTGTCCCCTTGAACAAGACAATAGTCATAGTCCTTGCTTTCGAGGCTCTCAAGTGCATTTAGTGCATGAGCCGTTATATGAGAAAGACTTTGACCGGATTCAAAAATTCTCAAATTTGTGAAATTTTTAATATCCAAATCTTCTATCATCATGTCGAGAAGTTCTCTGTGTTGACCGGTAAAGACTACACTCAAATCAAAATTTTCGTCTTCACGCATCGCTTTTATTATCGGATAGCATTTTATTATCTCAGGTCTGGTCCCGATAATTAGTACAACCTTTATCAAATTATTCCCCCTCATTGATTTTATCTTCATTATTTTTACCGTCTTTTCTAAAAAGACCGAATATAGTAGCCAAAACAACTATCATTATTATTGTGAGTGCACTTAAAACCATTCCAAAAGCAGGTGGGACTTTAGAAATCAACAGTCCCATAAGCGAACAAGTTATGGAGAGTCCATACATTATTAAAACCGCTTGTTTTACAGTATATCCGCTTTGGACAAGTCTATGATGGAGATGTCCTTTATCTGCCATCATAATTTTCTTACCATTAATCGCACGTCTAAATATTGCAAAAAGTGTATCAAAAACAGGTAATGCAAGTATCAAAACAGGTACAATCAAAGTCATTGTCGTGACTGATTTCATGACGCCCTCTACCGAAAGGCATGCTAAAATAAATCCTATAGATAGTGCTCCTGTATCACCCATAAATATTTTTGCCGGATTAAAATTGTACGGCAAAAATCCGAGTGTGCTTCCTGCAATTGCAAGAGAAAGAGTCGGAACAAATCCGATTTTTTCACTTGAGAAATAAAAGGTAAGCGCACTTATTGTCGAAAGTCCCGCACAGAGCCCATCCATGCCGTCAATAAAATTTAGTGCATTTGAAACACCCACAATCCAAATGACCGACAAAATAGGTCCAACAATTCCAAGACTTATTGTATCTTGCGGTCTAAAAGGATTTGTTATATGGGTAATCTTTACTCCTGCCGCAACAACTATAATCGCAGCTGTTATTTGAAGTATAAGTTTTACTTTCGGCTTTATGTCTATCTTATCATCAACCATTCCTGTAACAACGAGAATTGCACTTCCAATTAAAATAGCAATTAGCTTCGGGGAAAGGTCCACAAATAAAAGAATTGTTACTAAAAACGCGATGAAGATGCCGAGCCCTCCAATGGTTGCAACAGCATCTTTATGCATCCTTCTATTATCTTTCGGAATATCTATGAATCCATATTTTTTTGAAATATAAATATTAATAGGTGTGAGTGCAAAACTTATGCAAAACGCCACCATAAAAATATAAAAAACGTTCATTACTTAGTACCGAAAAGTCTATCTCCTGCATCTCCGAGTCCAGGTATAATATACTTGTTGTCGTTCAACTTTTCATCAACCGAACATACATAGATATCTACATCCGGGTGAACTCTATGGAATTCTTCAATTCCTTCCGGAGCGCCGATGATGTTCGCAACTTTAATATTTGTTACACCCATATTTTTGAGTTCTGTAACGGCATCAATTGCGCTTCCACCGGTTGCAATCATCGGGTCGATAACAATTACTTGACGATTTGTAATATCTTCTGGCATTTTACAGTAATAACTTACCGGCTTAAATGTCTTAGGGTCTCTGTAGAGTCCAATGTGTCCAACCTTTGCAGCAGGAATAAGATTTAAAAATCCGTCGACCATGCCAAGGCCTGCTCTTAAAATTGGTACAATTGCGACTTTCTTTCCCGAAATTGATTTTACATGAGCTTTTCCCATCGGTGTTTCAATTTCAACTTCTTCAAGCGGAAAGTCCTTTGTAAGTTCATAACCCATAAGCATTGCAATTTCAGTTACAAGTTCTCTGAATTCCTTTGCGCCTGTGTCTTTTCTTCTTAAAATCCCCAACTTATGTTGAATTAAAGGGTGATTACAAATAATAGTTTGTCCCATTTTATTCCTCCTCCATCTTACTAATTTTATCTAATCTTTTTTGGTGTCTTTCACCTTGAAATTCTGCATTTAAAAATGATTTTACAATCTTTATCGCGAGTTCTTCGCCAAGCACACGACCACCCAACGCAATCATATTTGCATTGTTGTGCTCTTTTGCCATTTGTGCTGAAAAACAATCAGAAAGAAGTGCACATCGTATTCCCTTAACTTTATTTGCAGCAATCGATATCCCGATTCCCGTTCCGCAGAAAAGAATACCCAAATCGACATCCTTGTTCACTACAGCATCTGCAGTCTTTTTCGCATAGTCCGGATAGTCTACTCTTTCGCCTTCAAATGAACCGTAGTCAAATAGTTCGTACCCTTCTTCTTTTGACAATGCTTCCATAATTTTCAATTTCAAATCATATCCGCCGTGGTCACTACCAAATCCAATCTTCATTTTTATCCTCCAAAATTCTATGTTTTGAGCTCTTCATCATTCTTTCAAAAAGTGCAAGCCCAATTCTATCCTTTTTAAATGCTTGAACAATGATTATATCGCCGTCCATTTTATCAGCATCTCTGAGCGCATGAAAGTACCTGTGACTTGCCTCTTCCGGTTTTTCATAATCCCCGATAACTATGCTGTTGTCCCTTTTTCTATTTTGCTCCGAAAGAATATAAATTCCGTTTAAATTAAGCTTATCCAAATATTCATCAGTGTCTTTTGGTTCAATGTCCATCAAAACAGTCGGTTTACTTGCCATATAGTGACCGTACTTTTGTCCCGGACTAAGCGGCTTATCTTTTGTTTTCATGTCTATCAGACAATCCCCAACCTCTTTTGCAATTTCTTCCCTCGTGATCTTTCCCGGGCGAAGAATAATCGGTGGATAACTTGTACAAAGAACAACTGTACTTTCAAGCCCGATTTCCGTATCATCGCCTTTTATAATTGGAACATCCTTTTTGCTAAGATCGTAATAAACATCGTCAAAAGTTGTAGGTGACGGTCTTCCCGAAATATTTGCACTCGGTGCCGCAATAGGAACTCCACATGCATCAATGAAGTCGCGTGCAAGCTTTAAGCTTGGCATTCTTATTGCAACCGTATCAAGCCCCGCTGTAACAGCTTTCGGGACAGATTCATTGGCAAGCACAATCATGCTTAAAGGACCCGGCCAAAATTTTTCCATCATAACTTTCACATAAGATGGATAACTTTTTGCAATTTTGTCGAAATCATCCTTGTGTGCAATGTGAAGAATGAGCGGATTGTCGCCCGGTCTTCCCTTTGCTTCAAAAATTTTCTTTACGGCCTCGGAATCAAATCCGTTTGCTCCCAAACCATAAACCGTCTCGGTCGGAAAAGCAACAATATTTCCTGATTTTATAATCTCAGCCGCTCTTTTTATTCCCTCTTCATTTGGTTCTATTACTTCACTCATTAGAAACTCACTTCATCCAACTTTCTTAAATTATTATCATTTATAATTTTTATAAGTTTACCCGGATAACCTGAATCAGTTGCATATCCGGCCCTTCTTATTGCGTATGCTCCTCTTATATAATCAAACATTACATCTCTGAATATTTGATATCTCTCTTTTGTAAGAAGCAGTTTTTTATGGTCGTTCCAACTTTCGTTGACAGTGTTATATGCTCTGAAATAATCGTCAATTCTGTATAAAACACCGTTATATTCTTCCCAAGTATTTGAGATTATTGAGCCTGCTGAGCCCTTGCCCTTAATACCAAAAAGATTTCTCGAGATTCTTCCTGTGTATTTATCAACCGGAACATATTGTCCCCATCCTGTTTCAAGTATAGCTTGTGCCATTTGAATTGATGCGGCCATGCCCGTTTTCTTCATCGCCTCAACTGCGAGCGGCGAGAATTCTTCGATAAATTTATTCTTAGGCACAATAGGTGCCGGTCCAAAAATCTTTTCATTGTGAATTTTTACGCTCACAACATCACTTTTAAGTGTTCCTTTGTTCGTTTCTATTTCAGCGTAAATCTTGTATGTTCCGCTCTTTCTATTTGCAGGGGAGAACTTTGTCTTTCCGCCTATAATACCTGTGACAGTAAAACTTTGTGGACCGTTAAAAATATACTTGACACTCTTGGCTTCGAGATTTGAATCGTATGAAAGCTCAGTATCTCCTGTAATAACAGCATTAGGCCCTACTCCTTGAAGAAGAAGTCTTCTTCCTCCTTTAATAGTGACATTAACCTTGTCGCTCGATAAAATTTCTCCACTTGGAAGAGTTACTTCCGATCTCAAATAATAGCTGCCGTTCAAATCTTCCGAAGGATTAAAAATAAATTCTCCGTACGGCTTTTCTTTTAAAAGTGTTTCGCCTACAGCATTCCCAAGATAATATCTAGTCGATGTGACGTCAAAATTTCTATTTACATTCAGCTTAACTGTCTTATTTATAACTTCGTTTTGTTTTACCCCCGTAAGAGCAAATCTTCTTGATGTTTGAATTTCAAAATTTACCGGATTTGAAATATAATTATTTCCATCGATGTCGATTGCATTTATTGTAACTTGAACATTTCTCGATTCTCCACCCGGCACTTCAAATTGCCATGGTGCAAACGGATCTTTGTTTTCATATTTCTTTGCATTCCCGGTATTGTTGTCAAGAACTGTATAACTCAAAGAAACCGGAATAAAATTCATCTTCGGCATAAGTTCAGCTTTTTCATAAACTACTGCACCTTCCGTCACACCTTCCAATGAAACTTCCGGAACCAGCTTCGTGCTCACTTTCTTTCCGCGTCCTGTGACAATGTTTCCATTTTTATCATAACTTGCAATCAAAATAATGCTGAAATCTTTTGCCTTTATAGGAGTGTATGAAATACTTAAATTTGTTGACTTACCGTTTATAATTCCCTTCTTTGTAATCGGGTCTACAATAAACAAATTCGATTTTACAATTCTCGATGCAATATTTTTTCCAGGGATTATTGTATAGTTTTGAATTGTTCTTGCAACATCTTCGAGTCCTTGAATTTGATATGAATCGTCAGGGTTCGGTGTACCGTCTTCAATTGTTACAGTATTTGTAGGAAAATCGTAGCTGACAGCCATATTGAAACTTTCCGCAATAACTCTTACCGGCACATATGTTCTGTCATTTATAAGTTGAGCCGGCACATCAGATAAAATATACTCCCCGTTTGGAAGTTCTATCAAACGACTTCCTATTTGAAGCGTCATCTTTCCCGACACATCGCTTATAACAACTTCCTTTGAATAATCTATATAATTTACTTCCTTGTTTAATGCTTCAGAAATAAATCTTATCGGCACAAGGATTCTATCATCTTTATTTACAGACTGTGCAACATCTGTTATATCATTTCCATTAACAATAATCTTCGTCTTGGGACGAGCATATATTTTTGTTATGGATAGAAAAACAATTCCAAATATAAGTGAAAATTTTGATACTCTCTTCATACTATTCCTCCATCTTTTAATTATATTCCACTAATCTACATTATATATTAAAGGTGCGATTTTTTCAAGATTTTCATTTCATGATATAATAATGTAATATAAACAAAAGCTTGAAATATAAATAAAACATGATATAATATATATATTAATTTAGGTGGTGAGAAAAACGGAATTATTAAAACAAAAAATATTAACAGAAGGAAAAGTTGAAGAAGGCGGAGTTTTAAGAGTCGACAGCTTCTTAAATCACAGATTGGACATAGAGTTTTTAAACGAAGTAGGTCTTTATTTTAGAGACAAATTCAGAGGTCTCGGCATAAATAAAATTCTTACAATCGAAAGTTCCGGAATTGCAATAGCAACAATTACCGCTCAATATCTTCACGTTCCTGTAGTGTTTGCAAAGAAAAACGTTCATATAAATTTGCCGGATGAAGTTTATATTGAAGACGTTCACAGCTTCACTCAAAAGAAGAACAACAAACTTGTCGTTGCAAAAAAATACTTAAATAAGGATGATAAAATTCTTATTGTCGACGACTTCCTCGCAAAAGGGAATGCTTTAAAGGCACTTTTAAGCATGGTCCAAAAAGCGGGTGGAACAGTCGAAGGCATCGGCATCGTAATCGAAAAAACTTATCAAGGTGGCGGCGATGAAATAAGAAAACAAGGATACAATCTTTTATCGCTCGCAAAAATCAAATCAATGGAAAACGGCACAGTTCAATTTGCCGACTAAAAAATCATGGAGATGTCCATGATTTTTTTATTTGAAATATAAAATTATGTAAAAAAATAACGAGATAAATCTCGCTATCTTCTGTATTTTCTACCTGATTCATTATTTTTTTCAAGGACTTCAACCCAATCAAGGCTCTTTCCTGTTCCAATTGCAACACATTCGATTGTATTTTCAGCGACTCGAACATTAATGCCGGTTCTTTCCTGAATAATTTCAGGAAGCCCCTTTAGAAGAGCCCCACCGCCGGTCAAAATAATTCCTTGATTTGAAATATCCGCTGCAAGTTCAGGCGGAGTTTTTTCGAGTACATAGTGAACAGCTTCGAGAATTTCCTGAACAGGTTCTTTCAATGCTTCAAGCATATCATTCGAACTTACAACAACATTCATCGGAAGTCCGGAAACAAGATTTCTTCCCTTTACTTCCAAGAATTGTTCTTCTTCAAGAGGATAAGCGCAGCCGATATTCACCTTTAGTTCTTCAGCTGTTCTTTCTCCAATCATCATGTTGTGTTTTTTTCTGACATATTTTGTGATTGACTCATCGAAATTGTCCCCGGCAACCTTGATTGATTTAGAAACTACAATACCGCCAAGCGAAATGACTGCAACGTCTGTGGTTCCACCACCGATATCGACAACCATATTTCCTGTCGGCTCTGTTATATCAAGACCAGCACCGATTGCAGCAGCAATAGGTTCTTCAATCAAATAAGTTTTAACTGCGCCTGCTTCATTTGCAGCTTCAATAACCGCTCTCTTCTCAACTTCCGTACATCCCGAAGGAACACACACAATCAAACGTGGTTTCAAAAGCATTCTGCCGAGAGATTTCTCGATAAAATATTTAAGCATTCTTTGTGTAATATTGTAATCTGAAATGACGCCCTCCTTCAAAGGTCTTACAGCAACAATATTTCCAGGTGTTCTTCCAAGCATCTTTCTCGCTTCTTCTCCAACGGCGAGAAATTTATTTGTAAATTGATCAATTGCAACAACTGACGGTTCTTGAAGAACAATTCCCTTGCCTTTTACATAAACAAGTACACTTGCCGTTCCAAGGTCAATTCCAACGTCATTTCTAAGCATAAAACCCATAACTATCTCCTTCTTTGTAAACTACATTACTCTTTTAATATCTGCACCCAAGGCTCTAAACTTCTCTATTACATCCTCATAGCCTCTGTCTATATGATAGACATCGCCGATCTCCGTTTCACCTTTCACAGTTAAAGCCGCAATTATAAGAGCTGCACCGCATCTTAGGTCAGTCGCCTTTACCTTTGCTGCTCTAAGTTTTTCAACGCCTTGAACAATCGCCGTTCTTCCGTCGATGTTAATATTTGCACCCATTCTCTTAAACTCATCGGCATGCATAAATCTATTTTCAAAAACTGTTTCAATAACAACACTTGTGCCTTCTGCAATTGTTGCAAGAGCCATAAATTGTGCCTGCATATCTGTAGGCATGCCCGGATATGGAAGTGTCTTAATATCGAAGCTCTTAACTCTTCCGTGGTGACTTACATTTATCGTGTCACCATTTTCAGAAATATTTACTCCACATTCCTTCAGCTTTGCAATAACAGGCCTCATGTGGCTTGTAATAACATTTTCAATAATGATATCCCCACCCGTTGCTGCTGCCAAAATCATAAATGTTCCGGCTTCAATTCTGTCCGGAATGATTTGGTGTCTACAACCATGAAGTTTCTTTACTCCTCTAATTTTAATCGTCGAAGTTCCGGCACCTCTTACTTCTGCGCCCATTTTATTTAAAAAATTCGACAAATCGACAACTTCCGGTTCCATAGCTGCATTTTCGATTGTGGTCTCCCCTTCGGCTAAAACTGCTGCCATCATAATATTTTGCGTTGCGCCGACACTTGGAAAGTCGAGATAAATGTCATCACCAATCAATTTTTCAGCACTTGCATTTACCATGCCTTTTGAAATACTTACTTCAGCACCCAAAGCCTTGAAACCTTTTATATGAAGGTCAATAGGTCTTGTTCCAATAGCACAGCCACCCGGCAAAGCATTTCCCGTGTGACCCATTCTTGAAAGAAGAGGTCCCATAACGCAAAAACTTGCACGCATCTTGCTCATAAGTTCTTCGCCCGTAACCGTATTTGTAATATTCTCTGCATTTATAACATATAAATTTTTATCTTTATGCTCAACTTTTACTCCGAGTCCTCGTAAAACATCGCATAGTATTTCAACGTCTTTTAATTCAGGCACATCTTCAAGCACAATTTCTTCTCCGCAGAGAATTGTTGCACACAAAATAGGAAGCGCCGCATTTTTCGAACCGCTTACTCTTACACTTCCCTTTAATTCACCTGTACCTCTAACAATAAATCTTTCCAAAAGTTATCATCCTTTGTATATAATCAATTAATTTTACCATATATAAAAATTTTTATCAAGATAAAAAATTTATACTATATAAAAAATAGCATTCAGTCCATAATCCTTCCCTTCGCGTCTGTAACTGTGAAAACGCGTATCGCAATATGTGTCGATGTCTTCAATAAAAATATTCTCCGGCTTTATACCGAAATTTATAAGTTCAAATTTTACAAAGCTTTTTAAACCGTATAAATATTTTCCTTCGACTTTATCTTTTGTTGCAAAATTTCTAAAACCATACCTTCCTTTAAACTCGTCAATAAAATCTTCCCCAACTTGAAAAGATAACTTTGAAATCGAAGGAAGGAGATATGCTTTTATATCTTTTTTGTCTTCATTCATTTTATTTATCGCTTCAAAATAAATTCTCTTTTGAACACCCCTCCATCCGGCGTGAACAAGAGCTGCTCTTTTCTTTCCTTTAAGTAAAAGCGGAATACAGTCCGCCGTCACAATCATTATCGGAGTGGACGACGTGACGAATCCGTCAACATTATAATATTCACCCGGATGCGGATTTAAAACCACATTCTTCGTGTGTTTTTGATAAGTCTTTGCAATTTTTTTCTCACTAATTTCATAAAATTTTAAAAATTTATTTGTATTTTTTAAATTATATTTCCTGAAGTTGAAATCTATTCCGGTCATTAATATACGTGAACTATCCGAAAATTCCTTTTCATAAAAGGTTTTATCTTTTATTTTTATCGGTTTCAAAAAATTACATAGCATAATAAATTACCAGAACTATAACTGCAGGAACGCCGAAAATCCCAACCAAAATACAATTTAGATTTGTGAGAGGAACAATAGCTCCGAAGTTTGATAGAAATAAATTTACAATCAAAAGCAAAACCGCCCCTGCAATAGCGTTCACAACAAGTTTAAATATAATTTTAAATGGAACGGAAAGAATTTTTAGAATTAAAAATAAAATAACTCCACCAATAATAAAAAACATTTTACCACCTAAGCCAATCTCTTAATCCATTTTTTCTTTAGTATTCTTGGTGTTCCAATTGCAAGTTTTACAACTTCATCAATTGATGAAAGAAGAAGTGCTCCCCATAGCGGTACTCCGAAAAATACAACTCCTATGGCTGCACACGGAATACCTACAAACCATGAGCAGAAAAGTTCCAAAAACATCGAATACTTGACATCTCCACCTCCACGGAAAACGCCGACAATTGAAACGGAATTGTACATTCTAAACGGATATGTCAATCCGAACGCCATTAGTGCAAGTCTTGCCGATTCACGTACTCCCGGTGTCAAATCCGGAAACACCCTCAAAAATATATGCGGAATAAAAATTAATATGGAACCCAAAAGCACACCCGATGAAAATCCGACAGTCAAGCTCTTTAGCGCCATGTCATGAGCTCTATCGAGTTTGTTTTCCCCGATTTTTATACCAAGGATTACAGCAGATGCCGAAGAAACGCCTCTTGCTATGACATATAGCATATTTGAAATCGCCTGTGCAACTTGAATTGCAGCTGTTGCCTCAACCCCAATTTTCGCATATATCGCACCATAAACAACTTGAGCAAGGCTCCAAAGAGTTTCTTCAATAGTTACCGGTGTAACAACACGTACAAAATATTTTCTGAAATCCTTGTCGATTGAAAACAAATCCTTGACCTTCGCATAGAGCGGACCTCTATATCTTCTGATTACATAAATCAATACAAAGCATTCCGTAAATCTTGCGAATATTGTTCCCACTGCGGCACCTTTTACACCGAGAGCCGGAAATCCGAATTTTCCAAAAATAAAACAATAGTTAAAAAATGCATTTACAAAGAACGAAACAAAACTTGCTATAAACGGGCTTCGTGCATTTCCGGTGCTTCGCATTGCAATACCGATCGCAAAGCTCATGCCTGTCACAATGTACGAAAGTGAAACTACTCTCATATACTTTGCCCCTTCAGCAATTACTGCTGCATCATTTGTAAATAGAGAGATTAAATACTCCGGAATAAAATATGCGAGTATATTAAAAATAATAGATACCACAATCGAGAATTTTAGCGAGTAGTTTAGTGTCTTTTTAACTCTATCCAACTCATTTGCACCATAAAATTGTGCAAATAAAATTGACGCTCCCGTATTTATTCCAAAAAGTATAAAGCTATAGAAAAAGAATATTTGATTTGCAAGACCAACACCCGCAATTGAATTTGTCCCAAGCTTTGTAATCATAAATGTGTCCAGCGTATTAAGGCTGCTTGTTATTAAGCTTTGAAGCATAACCGGGACAGCAATTTTTGTCATCGAACTTGTAAATTCTTTATCTTTAATAATTTTTCTCCACATATATAATCCCTCAATTCGTTATAATTATTCACTATTATACTGTTTTTATATGTTCTAAATTTAATTCCAAAATTATACTCTTCTTTAAACCATCTGTTTAAAAAATTTAAGTAATTGTCCCCTTCTCTCGACTTCACACGTATTTCACGTTCTCTTCTGTCGCAATTTACAAAAAATCCCAAATCTCTGTATGAGTCAAGACTCGGAGTTGAGGTGTAACTTCCCTCTAAAATAGTTATGTTCCCTTCCGGGATCCATTTTTTATAAAATTTGCCGCTCCTGCAATCGTATGCTCTAATAAAGAAGCCACTCCCCCTTTTTATTTGAGGAGTGACTTCTTTTATAAATCTTCTTACATTAAAATTGCCGGCTCTTTTATCTCTTTTTTCTCCGCGTTGGTAGAAAAAATCATCCGCTTTGATAACCCTTATTCCGGGAATCTCACTTTCAAGTTTTTTTGCCAGTGTTGACTTTCCACTCCCGGAAAATCCGTCTAATGTAATTAACATTTCTTATCTATTGTTTTCAAGCAATTTTCTTAGCATAAGAACAATCGGTGGAACAACTACAACAAGCATGATAATGCCTGCAATAACCATTACGAATGCTCCTGCAATAAAAGCTTGGAATGTGAAAGGTTTAACCCCTGCAACAACTTGTACCTCGATAAACTTCATAAGTGCATAAACAACTCTTCCTGCGAGCATAGCAAGTACCAATGAAATGATTGTTCCAACATAATCTTTTTTGAATAAACGTTGGAAAAGTCCTGCAAAAAGACCATAGCTTGCGAGTTCAGGAACCATTACGAGCCACTTTGCAACAGGTGGCATACCTGTAATAAGTCCACTAAGAACTACGGAAAATGCCCCAGTCAAAAGTCCGCTAACCGGTCCGAGTAAAAGTCCTGCAACTAGTGCCGGAAGGTGCATAGGTAAAAATGTCCATGCATTTGGCACACTGTGAAATGCCCATGGTATAATAACACCCATTGCAATAAATACAGCTGTTAAAACCATTTGTCGTGTAGTAATTTTTTGTTTCATAAAAACCTCCTAACTTATTTCTTCATCGCCATAAACAGCAAAGAAGAATCTTTCATCTGTATCTTCAATTTTTTCCAATAAATCGATACAGGTGTCAAGACTTATATTTCTTGTTGTAATAACAAAACTGTCTTGCGTTTCAAAAATGGAGTGCACGTACGGTAGCAAAATTCTTTCGATTTTGTAGGAGCTTTGATCGAATGAAAAATAAAATCTGTGTGTAATTCTCGTTTCATCAATAGTCACTCTTTCAGGAAGTGTCAGCTTTATATCATCACCATTTATAATTTCTAACAAATCAAGCATAACACCGTTTGATGCGGAATATTTACCCGCTCCTGCCCCTATAATCTGCACTTCTCCAATAACATCCCCGACCATTCCGAGCATATTATTGTTGCCGTGTACATTCGCTCTCAAGGTGGACTGTTCATATAAAGTCGGCGCAACAATTGCCGCAACTTTATCGTTGTCAATCATCGCATAACTCATGAGTTTCGGCGTAAGTTTATGCCTTTCAAAAAATCCAAAGTCGAGGCTTCTTATATTTTGAATGCCATAAGTTGGAATATCTTTCGGTACAACAAATTTATTAAATGCAAGCATCATCGAAATTATGAGCTTGTTTCTAGAATCAACTCCGGTTATATCATCAAAATAATCCGGCTCCTGATATCTTAAAATTCTACTTTTTAAAAGAGCTTCTTTGAAATCTATCCCGTCACGCTTCATCATGTCCAAAATAAAATTGCTGGTTCCGTTAAAATTACCGTAAACCTTGCTTATATTATTTATCTTGCCGTACTCACAAAGCGTTTTGATCCACGGAAGACCTGCGCCGACCGTCGATTCAAATCTAAATTTTACATTGTTTTCATTTGCAAGTTTAATAAACTCCGACAAGTGATTGACAACTATATCCTTGTTTGCGGAAACAACGTTCTTACCTCTTTTCAATGCCTCGGTTGCAATTTCGTATGAAACGGCATCGTCACCAATTGCTATAACAATTGTATCTATATCATCATCACGCAAAATTTCATCTTTGTCAGTTGTGAAAAGATTCTCGCTGCGTCCATGTAGTCCCCGAACCAATATTTTTTTTACACTTATATCATTGAATTTAGAATTTATAAGCTCATATACTCCGCTACCGATAGTTCCAAATCCCATAAGGCCGATTTGCATCCATACCACCTCAATCTAATTCTACCATTAAATTAAAATTCTGTAAACATTAAAACAGAATTTAACCCATATAATATAATTCTTTCCTATAAATTATTCCTGCCGAATACATTAAATATTCCATCGCATTTGCAAGAAATAAACCCCACATAAGTCCACCCGCAACATCCGTTGGATAGTGAACACCGAAGTAAAGCCTTGTGAATGCTACATATACTCCGAAAAGTGTCGCAAAAGCCGCTGTAATTCTCCAAGTCTTTTTTGACGACGTATTATTTCTAATTATTAAATATATGCATGCGAAAAAACATGCAGCAGCTGCACTGTGCCCCGAAGGAAACGAATATCCTGATTCGAGAAAATGTGCATAAGGCGGTCTCACTCTTGTGTATAATGATTTTATGCCCTCATTTATTGCAGTCGAAAGTATCATAGTAAAGGCAATGTAAAAACCGTACCTCCATTTTTTTATTGCAATTAATGTTATAACCGCAACCGCACACAATATAACCGCATTCACCGGATTAAAAAGCTTTGTAATAAATAAATTGAGTCCATAAATGGGATCACTTTTTTCTCCCAAAAAAATAACTGCGATATCTTTGTCTAGTTCAGAAAATAGTCCACTCGGAATTATTGTTGTGATTAATATTGTTAAAATAGCGAAGATGAGAAGATTTATTCTCTTCATCCAATCAACCTCTCGATTTCCGCTCTAAGTTCGTCCACATTATGTGCAACATTTAAATCGTAATCAACTTCGCGACCATTAAAATAAATTGCCTTCATTCCTGCGGAAATTGCTCCCATGACATCTCCTTGAGGATTGTCTCCAATCATAATCGAATTTTCCTTATCACATCCGCTCTTGTAAATTACATGTGCATAAAATTTCGGATCAGGCTTTCCATAACCGAAGTCCCCAGATACAAAAACATCTTTGAAAAGATGGCGAATGCCCAATGTGTCGACTTTTTTGTGTTGAATCTCGCTAAGTCCGTTTGTGACTATGCCGAGTTTATGCTTTTTACTAAGGTCAGTCAAAAGTTCAATCATCCCCGGAATTGCATCTGTGTAGTCATGCTGTCTTTTTAAAACAGTTTTATAAAATTCATCTTTTGAAACACCTTTGAAAATATGTTTCAAATCATTCCAAACCGCTTCCTTAAAGAGTTCCATATGGTCTTCCTCATATGGAGTTTCCATCAATAAAAAATCAAGCGGATCAATTCCAATTGTTTCGTTATATTGAAACTCGAAATACTTAATCATCCTTGGTCTTAGGGATGTTCTTAACTTCTTTCTAAATAAATCCTCATCCATATCGACGTTTAAATCTGCTCTAATCTTCTCATAAATCTTTTTGTTACAATTTTTGGTATCCAAAATTGTGTCGTCCAAATCAAAAAATATCATAAATCCTCCATAAAATTAATAATTACAACTTCCGGTTTATTAAAGAATCTCGGCACCAAATATTTTTTCTTTGATGACCCGGAAGTTAAAAACATATTCTGTTCCCCTTTTGTATAAAGCCCCTTTTGATACCTCGGAAAAACCCCTTGACCCGGTGCTACAATTGCTCCTATAAACGGTAGTCTAGCGTGTCCCGCATGAGCGTGCCCTGTCAAGACTAAATCGAATCCTGCCTCCAAATATTTTTCAAAATATTCCGGACGATGCACGAGTAAAATATTGAATTTCTTCATATCAAGTTGTTCTTTAAAATATAAAAGCGAATAATTAAAATCGTTTTCGTTCACCGTCACATCGTCGATGCCGTAAATGTCGAAATTTGAAATTGAAATCGGTGAAGTTTTTCTTGTAAGATATGTCGAATTGTTTTTAAAATAGTTAATCAAATCCGAAAGGTCTTTCCGTCTAACCTCGTGATTTCCAAGTACATAAAAAGCTCGTTTCTCGCCAATCGTAGAAAATAGTTCGTCGACTTTAAAATTCTCCGCTTTATCATCGACTATGTCGCCGCCCAAAAATATAAAGTCAGCATCTTCAGATTCACTTTTTATAATATCGTTTATTCCGTCCGCCGGGTTCGAGTGATAATCCGCAAAAAATATCGCCTTATATTTTCCTCGAATCTTTTTCGATTTTAATTCTATGACTGTTCTTTTAGCTTTTTTTGAATAAAAAAACCCATAAATGACGATTGCAACTAATTCAAAAACTAAAAGCTTCATAGATTTAAAGACAAAAACATTAGTAAATATAAAAGCTGAAAACAATATAAATTTATATAAATAAATTTTTCGCATTTTAAAATTCATATTAAAATTTTACAAAATCAAAAATTATACCGATAATAAACGCTCCCAAAATAATAAATCCCGGGTGAAGTTTATTAAGTTTCTCACGCAAGAAAAACACAATAGTCATAATTGCTATCATTCCCAAAATATAGGGACCTTGAACTTCTTTAAAAAGTGAAATATAAATTGGGATTATAGCCGCAGCGATAAATCCGATTGAGACAGGTTTTAAAGTCTTTAAAATATTTTTCATATATGGGCTTTTTCTGTATTTTTCAATGAGTTTTGCAATAGTAATTATAATGATTAACGACGGAAAAACTAAACTTATAGGGGCAATAACTCCGTATAAAATTCCGCCCGCCTTTATTCCCGCAAATGTCGCCATATTTATTCCAATCGGTCCCGGGGTTGACTCACTCACCGCAATCATAGTCAAAAGTTCGTCCTGCGTAAAGTATCCAAAAGTTTCACCCATCTTTGCCAAAAATGGAATTGTTGCAAGACCACCACCTATCGAAAAAAGGCCTGTTTTAAAAAATTCATAAATCAGTCTTAGCATATTTCACCTCTATCATCGAAACGATTGCAAATCCGAAAACAATAAGTGGAAGTGGAAGCTTCAAAAGTGCAAGAATAAGTGCCAAAGCAATATAAACAATGCTTCTCGTAGACTTTACTTCCTTCAAAAACATTTTGTACAATGTGTGAAGAATTAATGCAGAAACAGTAATTTTTACGAGCTTTGTGCCGTAGTAGAACTTGTCTGATAAAATGTCAATGAATCTGTATATAATGCTTATAATGATAAGCGATGGTGTTATAAATCCGAGAGTTGCAACAATTGCCCCTAGCACTTTTCCCCTTTTGTATCCCACAAAGGTTGCTGTGTTTACACCTATTATTCCGGGAGTCGCCTGTCCAATTGCAAAATATTCAAGAAGCTCGTCTTCCGTCGCCCACTTTTTATTCTCAGCAATTTCTCGTATTAAAATAGGAAGCATTGCATAACCCCCACCAAAGGTGGTAATTCCTATCTTAAAAAAAGTGATAAATAATTGAATCACGCATATGCCTCCTTCACAGTCTCATCGACAAGCACATTCATTGCATCTATTACATTGTCATTTGTTATATCGAAGAGAGAAAGCTCTGTGCATGCTAGAATAACTCCCGCTTTTTCGGATTTTTCCTCAAGCATTTTTTTAAATTCCGGGAAATTACTCAGTTCCGGTTCTTCGCCCTGTTTTATTCTATAGATTGTTTCGTTAGAAACTCTCTTTTCCTCATCTGTTAAAGGCAAATATTCTTTGTTTTCCTGTTCAAGATATCTTTTGTAAATTTGAGACTTAAATGTCCCCTCAGTTGCAAAGACATAAGTTCTATCGCTTGCCTTTTTTGCAGCTAAATGAATCATATTTAAAATTTTTATATCCGTCATCTTCACAAATTCGTCATAATAAAAATGGCTCGTGTTGCACGGAATAATTATAAAATCCGCTCCCCAAACTTCTGCCATTTTAAAATTGTTTTTAAAATGTTCCAAAAGCTCTTTCGAGTCACCACTTATTATGGACTTTGTTCGGTCCGGCATAAGACAATCGGAAATTATAAGAGTTTCAATATGCTCCTGGTCTTTGGTTGCAGGAGATTTTTCAATTATCCTCGTATAACAATCTGATGTTGCAAGCGGACCCATTCCTCCGACAATACATAATTTCTTCATTATCTTCCCTCAAATTCTTTTGATGTTCGAACCGACTCAAAATGTCCGTCAATTAAAACTTTTCTAACTCGACCGAAAAAATCAAACCTTGTAATCATTACCTCGCGGCCACAACCCACACATTTGATTTTCATATCGACTCCCGTCTTTATGATTTGCCATTCATTTTTGCCACATGGGTGTGGCTTTTTCATTGTGACAATATCGCCTTCAAATATTTTAAGCATTTTTATCCGTCTTTAAATTGATATCCATCTTGTTGTATGGAATTTCAATATTATTTCTATCAAGTATATTCTTAATTTCTTCTCTCATTTCCCGTTCAATTCTCCATTGTTCACCCGGAACAGTATATGCCACAACTCTTAACAGAACACCCGAATCCATCAATTCAACCGGTGCTTGAAGAATCGGTGCTTCAATAACTGATTTTGCACCCTCAAATTTTTCAGCAAGGCCTTTTGTCAACAATTCCTTGGCTTTCGCTAAATCTGACTCGTAAGAAATCTGCACCTCAACAAGTGCTCTTTGAATGTTTTTTGACCTGTTGGTGACAATTTTAATGAGGTTATTAGGAATTGTGTGGAGTTCTCCGTTAAAATCTCTGATAACTGTGATTCTTAGGCCTACATCTACCACAACTCCCTCTTTTCCCGCAATGGAAACATAGTCCCCAATGTTGAAAACATTTTCAGCAAGAATAAATATCCCACTTATAAAGTCTTCTATGAATGTCTTTGCAGCAAGACCTATTGCAAGACCCCCGATTCCGGCGGTAGCAACAAGTCCCTTCGCATCAATACCGAAAATACTTAAAGATGCAAAAAACCAAATTATAAGTATAAAGGTTTTTGTGAGCGATTCAACGAGAGAGATGAGCGTTTGAAATCTCTTTCCCTCAGGTCCGTGAAGCGATGTAAACCTCTTTTTTATAGATTTAAGTATAACTTTTTGTATCACTCTCACAATGAGAAAAGACACAATTAAAAGTCCTCCGGCAAGCAAAAGCTTGCTGAAGAACTTCAATTTACCATTTTCATTTAAAAAAAATGTCTTTAAAACTTCCAAATTTATCTCCTAAATTTCGATTAAATGTCCTGCATTCTTAGCCGTTGTGTAAATATCGTACATATTTGTGATTGTTCCGACTTTTACACTTTCTTTAAGCTTGAAGAAATCAAGGCATAATCCACATGCAGCAATTTTAACGCCGTTTGATTCCAATTTTTTCAAGTCTTCCAAAATGTCTCCTTCTTCGCAAACAAGTTTTACGCCTTCGTTTACAAATAACATCTTGTCCGGCAAATTTCCACTTTCAAGAACTGTATAAATAAAGCTCTTAATGAGAATTTTTCCAAGTTCCTTGTCGCTTCCGAAGAAGTTTTGTTTGAACAAAATTACGGAATCTCCATTAATAAATGTCCCTTTGCCACTCTTTGAAGCAGCTTCGCCCCCTTTTGTGATTGTTACTTCAAAATCACTTCCAACTTCCTTTGCCACAACTTTACAGTTCAAAGATTCGCCGAGTTTTCTCAAATTTTCCTTTGCTACTTCATTGTCAACAACAGAAATAACTTCATTGACATCCGTTTTATCCAATTCTTTTTTGGTTCTTATAACCGGTTCCGGACATTCAAGTCCTCTTAAATCAAGTTTCATATGAACACCTCCTAATAAATTATGAAACCATTTCTAAACTCTACAATCGGTCTATCTTCTCCATACATGTTTAAAATATCCCGATCGGTTTTCACCCTTTTACTTATACCCGTATCATTTACGATTAAAAACTCTCTATTCGTAAAAATCAAAACTTTGTTATTGAAATTTTTAATACGGTCGAAACCTGATAATTCTTCTTTTACAACAATTTCCATATTTGGCTTCAAAACATAAAGAATATTATCCGCAAACAGACAATAATTCTTTTGAAGTTTATAAAGACCTCTAAAACCTTCGTACGAAATCTTACCCTCAATATTTTTGCCGTCATAATAGACAAGTTCCTTGTCAGTTGCAATCAAATAGCCGTCTTTTGTATTATAAAACTTATACGGCACATATCCGCCAAGCTCTAAAATCGTTTCGCTTTCATCGCCTTTAACACGATTTAAAACTGCCGAAAGTCCCTCTTCGGTCTTTTTGATATTTAAAACTTCTATAGCATTATCCAAAATCGAAACGTCTATCGTCGCATCCTTTTGAATATATGTTTCAATTATGTTTAAATCGTCATCGTATATAGTTGTCTTGTAATTGTCTGCATCTCTTGAATATATTGCAAAGCCTTTTAAAATCGGCGAAATACCGTCAATCTCGCCTTCATCATCCATCTCTTTTATTAGGTGGTTTTCATCATCAAGTATAATAACTTTTTTACTGTTTATCAAAAAAATCTTGTCCTTGACCCCCGTCATTTTAAAATCATCTGTATCGAGAATTCTTTCATAAAGCGTATTTCCTTCGAAATCGACACCGGTGAATCTACTTTTGTTCAATGTATATATTACATTGTTGTAAACATAACTGTCACCTTGGGAATGAACTTCTATATATTTGTATTGAACTCCCGGATCTTCACTAAGCTTTTTTTCCTTAACATAATAAACAACATCTTCAAGATTTATATACAAAAAACCTGCCGTTATTAAAAAAATTACAAAAAAGCCTATGAAAAACTTTTTAAATAAACTCATAAAGTCACTTTGCCCCAAACAATTTTATTTTCTTCTTTTTCTGCACTGATTTTAAGTTCAAACTTATCATCTGAAATAAAAACTGCAACCTCATTTTTATCAAGTGTAACACTTTTTTTCTTAGAAATTATTTGAACGCTGTTTTCTAAACTATAGAAGAAAAGAATTTTAGACTTTTTAATGTCGTCCTTAATCAAAAGTTCATTATAAAATTTAACGACCTCAAGTTTGCCTACTAAATCTTCAGAAAGCATGAGATTTAAATCATGACCTGTACTTTCAGAAACAATGTCATCACTACCGTCAAAATAAAAAGCAGTATACTTTTTTATAGGAATTTTATTACCTTTCATGTTTAAAATAAGAGTATTTGTAATAGGAATCAAATATCTTTTATAGCCCGGAAGCTTTGTGAAATCTGTACCGGTAATATCTACGCTTGCTTCTGAAAATCTGATTTTAAAATCCCTATCTTTATATGTCGAATCGACAGGATAAATAAAATATTCTCTTGTCTTTCCGCCGCTCCATGAAGTTTCTTTATATTCATCCAATTTATATAAATTTTCCATTCTTCCTCCAGAAAAATAAAATTATTAATAATTATTCATTAAAATATTATACCACATTCGTTGCAATTAATAAAGTTTGAAACGAACATACTATTCATAAAAAGTTTTTTAAACTGCAAATTTTTTACATAAAATAATAAAAATGAGCAAATTAATTTCTTAAAAAACATTTTTTTGTGATATAATATTTATGAATAAAAATAAAGGAGACAATTATGTACATTCACAATTTTGCAAGAGAAGACTCCAAAGGTGCCTTCGTTGAACTGTCAGATTTTTCTTTCGATATAGGAAAAATTTTAATCAATTTTGTTAAATATGACGAAAACACACACAAGACTGAATTTACAATTCCAATCTACCTCGACTTCAAGGAATACCTCGCACTTGTCGAAGAAGTCCGCTCCGGTCGCATATACAAACACATAATCGAAGAGAAAAATAAAGGCAATATGTTTGCGAACATAAACCAAATTCTTTCAGGCGATTCACCGGAAAAAGCTAAGACAAAAAAATATCCGTTTGAAGTTCCAAACGGAAAAGCTGTAAGCAAGTCTTTCTCATTTTCAGTCAGTAAAAAGTCCGGATATCTTTTAAAAGCAAGTTTGGGACTTGGACGTGAAGATGAAAAGGGACTTATAATTCCCGACGGCAAAATTATAAATTACATTCAAATTCCAATAAATCACAAAGAACTTTTCGGATTTTTAAGATATGGCGAAATTCGCATCATGGCATACGAAAATATGAAAATGATGCATTTTAAAGATGAGTTTAATCTCTCAAATTGGACATGGCAAAAATAGACAGAAAAAAAGACCCCTCGAGGTCTTTTTGATTTGCTATTTATTTTCATCAAGCAAGTGCTTTGCAGCAATGCCCGGTTTTGTGAGTTCCATTGGATTCATAATTTCGTTGAAATCTTTTTCATCCAAAATTTTGTCTCTAAGCACGATACTCTTAACCGATTCACCGGTTTTCAAGCTTTCTTTTGCAATTGACGCAGCGTTCTTGTATCCGATGTGCGGAGCTAGAGCTGTGACCATTCCGACAGATGCATTCAAAAGTTCTTCAATTCTCTTTTCATTTGCAGTGATTCCGTCAATACAATTAATTCTCAAAGTATTCATTGCCCCTGTCAATGTTTCGATTGATTCATAAAGTGATTTGAAAAGTACAGGTTCAAATGCATTAAGTTCAAGTTGACCGGCTTCAGCGCACATGGTGATTGTAACATCATTTCCTGCAACCAAGTATGCAACTTGTGTTACAACTTCAGGAATAACCGGATTTATTTTGCCCGGCATGATTGATGAACCATTTTGCTTTGCAGGTAAATTGATTTCTCCAATTCCCGTCTTAGGTCCGCTGCTCATAAGCCTTAAGTCATTACTCATCTTTGAAAGAGTCATAGCCATTGCTTTTAAAGCACCTGAAAGGAATAGAAGTGCATCGAGGTTTTGAGTTCCATCGACTAAATCTTCAGCTTGTGATAATTCATAACCTGTAATTTTATTTAGTTCCGGAACGATTAATTCGAGATATTTTGTGTCAACATTTATTCCCGTTCCGATTGCACTTGCACCCATATTTACAACTTTTATTCCGTCGAGTGCATAATTTATTCTCTTTACATCGCGACTTAACGCGTCTTTATATGCTCTGAATTCTTGACCGAGTCTGATTGGAACAGCGTCCTGAAGTTGAGTTCTTCCCATTTTTACAATTCCGTCAAATTCAACAGCTTTTTTGTCCAATGAGGAAATTAATTCTTCAAGTTCAGCAAGCATTTTATTAGCAAGTTCAATTGCTCCAAGCTTTCCGGAGGTAGGATAAACGTCATTTGTAGATTGACCCATATTTACATGGTCATTAGGATGAACAAATTTATATTCGCCCGCTACTCCTCCCATTTTTATCTCAGCTATATTTGCAATAACTTCGTTAGCGTTCATGTTTGCAGTTGTACCTGCACCACCTTGAACAGGGTCTGTAAAAAATGCTTCATGATATTTTCCTTCAATAATTTCATCACATGCTTTTTCAATTGCTTCGGCTTTGTCAGCATCCAAAACTCCCGCTTTGCAGTTTGCAATAGCACATGCTTTTTTAATTTCAGCAAGAGCTTTTACCATAGCAGGATGGAGTGTCAATCCCGTAATTTGAAAGTTGTCATGTCCTCTTAAAGTTTGTACGCCGTATAATGCATCAATTGGAACTTGTTTTTCACCGACTGAATCGCTCTCCAGTCTGAATTTTTCATTATCCATTGAAACCTCCTTCAATTTATTACGCCTCAAGTATAACACAACTGCATTTAAAAATCAAACAATTAATAGATATTGATATTTTTTATAATTAGGTGATAGAAATCACCTCAACTCACTCGGAAAGAAATCCACCCACAAGCTTTACTGCTTCCAAAATTTCTTCATCGTTCATCTTGTCGCTGAATGAAATTCCACTAAACCCAAGTTTATATACATATTGTGCCTCATCGTAACTGTTTAAAATCGCAACTATTCTTTCAAGAGGGAAATTCTGTTCTTTCAAAGTTCTTAAATTATGAACCGCCTGATCTGTAGACTCAAAAGCAACTTTTACGTTTTCATCCGACATATAATTCTTTAAATCTTCAATTGTCTTTAATTCATCGTCATCAATTTCAATAGATTCGGTTTCATAATTGTAGTTTGCAACAATTTTCTTAAAATAATTTTCAGAGTTTTCATCCTCGAAATTTATCTTTTGAATTTTTGCTTCTTTCGGTTTATCGGATTTATTTTCAAACTTATCCACTTCTTCGATTGAATATATCTTAGGCTCTTTGTCCATAAAATACGTATGCTCTTTGAGCTTTTCATCATTTGCGTTCTCAAAAATTATTTCCGTGTTGTTCTCATACATCGAAACTTTCATATTCTCATCAATTTCATTGCCCGAAATCATAATCCGGTAACCATTTTGTCTTACAGAAACATATTCATAATCTTCAAGATTTCTCACAGCTAAAATCAGATTTTTATATAGACCCGGCATTTTTCTAATATAGTCCGCAATCTCTCTTGTGTTCTCTGCGTCAATTATAAACGAAACATCTTCATCGTAACCACGAACCAAATCACCCAAAGTCATCAAATCCGGATTTGCTGTTTTTAATTCTTTCAAATCGCCGGATTCTTTTGATGTCGTGTAAAAATTATCCGTACTTTTAAATAGACCAAGTCTGAAAGTTCTAAATCCTTTTTTAAACGCACTCTCAAACTCAGTTTTATTTTTGATTTCAGCAGCATTTCGCACGCTTACATTTGTTTTTACTTCGTGACTTTCATCAGTGTTACCAGCTTTAAGCATCGACTCTAACAAATTATTTTCGAGCACATATTTTGAATAATCAATTTCTTTTAATGCCCGCTTATAAAGTTCTCTCGCCTTTTCTTGGTCCACGACCTCGCCCGTTTTCCGACTTCTGAGTTCACCGTTTTCAAATATACCGTCACGCTTCATTTGGAAAATATAATCGTCGTTTATAAACGAACCTCTTATAAGATAACTTTGTGGAAAAACAACTCCAGGATTTTTGTCTGATAAAATGTCTGTTCCCATCATCACATAATTTTTCTTACTTATGCCGAAAAGATTTAAAATTGTCGGTGCAAAATCAAGCTGACTTCTCACACCTTCAACAGTTTTTGTGCCGTCATATCCGCCAATGTGAATTATAAGCGGTATATTTAACATTGTATCGAAATCAAATTTTTTGCCGACCAAATTCCCAACTCGTCTGTTGTCGTCTGGATTATTCATTAATATTCCATGGTGATCGCCATAAATTGCAATGACCGAATTGTCATAAAGACCCTTTTCTTTTAATTCTTCAATAAATTCTCCGATTGCTTCGTCGGTATATCTCACAGCATTTAAGTAGTTCCCGAAAATCGAACCCTCATCTTCTTTTTTTATTTTTATCTTCTTCGTTTCATCCGGCATCTCATACGGTACGTGAGAAGTTAGAGTAACCAAAAACGAAAAGAACGGTTGCTTTTGACTGGACTTCATTATCTCTGCCGACTGTTTGAAAAAGCTTTTGTCCGAAAGACCCATTCCGATTTTATCCGACAAATCAAAATTGTCCTCTGCATAAAACTTGTCGATGCCAATATGAGGATATGCTCTGTCCCTTATCCAGAAATCTCTTTTGTAGCCGTGATACGCCGCAACGTCGTATCCGTAATCCTTGAAAATTTTAGGAAGACCATAGAGATACGAGTCGAGATAAACTTCATAACTCGGGTTTTTCATCGAAGGATACATCGAGTGAAGACTTACAAACTCTGCGTCTGACGTGTTTCCCGCACCCAAAAGTTCAAAATAGTCATTCGCATAAATAGTTCCTTTTTCTTTAATCAGTCGATTCAAATTCGGGGTTATTTCCTCACCTTCATATTTTCGTCCGATTGGAAAATTGTTTAAACTCTCTACTTGAATCATGATAAAATTTTTGCCCTTTGCGATCCCTGTGAACTCGTTTTTCTCGTCATCGCTTATAAAATTCTCTTTTGAAACGTCAATCTCAGAGTTTTCATCTTCAAGTTTTCCGAAAATATCAAGAGTGTGATACGAAAAGAGAGAGAGTTTTTTCACGGAGCTTAGTTTGCTCAAATTTGCTAAAAGCACAATTCCCGTCACTAAAACAAAAAATGTCGGAATTATAATTCTTCTTAGATTAAGTTTTTGAACAAGAAATTCATCGATGAAGTTTAGCTTTCTTTTTATCGCTAAATAAATCACAACCGGCAAGTCTATTACAAAAAGCAAATTCTTTATATTTAATAACATTAAAACTGCCCCTTTAACATCGCCGAGATTGCCGGCGTGTCCCATTTCTTTTATTACGGGAAGTCGATTGAAATATGAAAAATATGTTGCATCCGCAAACATCACGATCGACAATAATACATATAAGCCGAAATAAAGCGACTTTGTGCCTTTAAGTTTTGTGTTTTTAATGAGATAAAAACAAGAAAAAATAAACACGTCAACAGACAGTACGACAAGCGGACTGTACGAGACATGAGTAAGATTATAGAACAATATAAATTTAAAAATTATAAGAAATAATAAAATCATTTTTCCTCCAAATAAAAATGCACCGGCTATGCCGATGCTAATATGTAGGCGCAGCCGAATTCGAACATTCACAACCGTGCTCATATTATAAACTTTGCTCCCACAGAGTTGCCTAATGTCACACGCCAATTCTGACTATCGCTGCTTCGTTCCCGACCTGACGAGTTTCACCAAACTTGTTCGTTGCAAAAGGGCCCCATGATCAACACAACGCCTATAACCAGCTTTCGACCATAAATGACCTCCAACGGTTTTAGACCCTGCTATAGCGGATTACAGGTTACAAGGAACCGCTACTTCCCCATCTGCGCCATGGCGGAGAGAGAGGGATTCGAACCCTCGATACGCTATCAACGTATACCCGCTTTCCAGGCGAGCGCCTTCAACCACTCAACCATCTCTCCAAGTGCTCTACTTTTCATATGTTATCATATTTTATAATGCTTGTCAAGTAGAAATTTCTTTAATATAAAAAGGACCGGCTTATTATAAGCCAATCCTTTCCGATGTTATTTTATTAAATAAAATTGCATATTTTGAAAGCTTTTCTTCGTGCAAAATTTTCTCTTTTGTTTCTTCATATTTATTTGCATCGATTGGAATATGCGTAAATTTTTTAAAAGCCGAAGCATCTTTTACATCTCCGCTTCTATCCATTTGAACAAATGCATCATTTGTAAAAAACGAACCCTCTTCAAGATATCCTGAAGGCATGCAGATATTTTTCGGTCTATTTATTATATCGCTTCCAAAGACCACACCCTTGCTTTTAGGAATGCCGTAGAGATTTAAAAGTGTTGGCAAAATATCCATTTGTGAACATGTGTTTTGAAAAACTTTATGCCCGAAATCTTTGTTTCGTATAACAAGCGGAATATTCATCATGTCATCGTACGAATATCCGTAAACATAGTCGAGTAAATTTGCCATATCTGAGGCATCGACTGTGTTCGCCGCAGAAATTGCAAAATGGTCACCGTATAAAACAACAGTTGATCTGTCCATAAGACCGCTTGCTTCCATTTTTTCAAAGAACATTCCGAGTGCTTTGTCCGCATAATTTATCGCATTCAAATATCTTCCGACCATTGTATCTGTCGCCTCATTTCCGGCAATTTTCGAATTGAACTTGTCCGGAAGATTAAACGGCGTGTGGCTCGAAAGCGTTATTATAAATGCACAAACCGGTCCATTCTTTTCTTCTTCAATAATATAATCAAAAGTCTGACTCAAGAAATCTTCATCATTTATTCCAAATCCAATTTTATTTTCTTCGTCAAATTTAAAATCTTCTTTTCCAAAAAATTTATCAAAACCTAGACGCGGATACATTTCATTTCTGTTATAATAGTGTTTTTCATTTCCATGAAAAATCATAGTCGTGTATCCTATGTCTTTAAAAGCTTTAGGGAGTGAATAATAATCTCTGTCGGGAAAGTCCATATAAACAGGGGCCTTTCTCGGCGGATAAAGTGATGTAAGTGTTGCAAACTCAGCGTCACTTGTGTTTCCGCGTCCGATAATTTGAAACATATTGTCGAAGTAAAAACTGTTTTTGTCTTCGGCAAATTTTTTTAGATTCGGAACAACCTCAACACCTCGATATTTTTTTTGAAACAAGAAATTTTGAAGTGCTTCCACTTGGATAACAATCAAGTTCGTTCCCTTAGCAACACCATAGAGTTTATCTTTCTTGTCGGTTTTATAAATATAATTTTTCAGTTCTTTTTCATCGACTTCTTTTTTTATTTGTGCGGCCTCGATGCCGATAGAATCCAAAATGTCGATGCCGTGATATAAAACCAAATCCTGTTTTACTACTTGCTTGCTCTTGTTGAAATATAAAAGCTCAAGTATAAAAATTAAAAATACGAGAAATATGACTTTAATATCAATTCCACTGATAATAAATCTTATTATTTTTTCCGGCAAAAACGGAATTATCACTAAATCAAGTACAAGAGTGAGCATGCTCCAATCGAGCAAAACGGCAAGTGAATCACCGACAGTCGAGAGATGCTTTATCTGTTTTATAAGATTTATTGTTGTCAGTTGGTTAAAATGCTTATAGTAAACGACGTCGATTAGCATGACTATCGAAATGGTATAATAAACAATCGCCCACCACTCAAACCCGGTTCTTATTGATAGAAGTTTCAGTCCAATGGTAAAAATCGACACTGAAAGTGTCGAGAATATAACCGTATAGATGTAGTTCTTTTGAACGTTTACTTTGCTGTAAAAGTAAAAGAACTTCACTAATATTAAAAGCATTAATATCATTCAAGGTCTTCCTTAAATTGCTTGTGTCTTAAAAAATTATAGAGTGCAACAATCAAAAGCACAATAATTACTCCTGATAATATATAGTATCCTGTAATTCCAATTTGTTTCACAACTCTCGGTTGCATAATGAGATTTATTCCATAAAGAATTGCATAAATTATTGTAAGTGGAAGAAATTTTTTCGTTTCTTCGTCATGGTGTGCATGAAGCATCTCTTTGTAGAATTTTACAGGTTCTCTGTGAACACTTTTCACGAGAAGATAGTTCGCATTATTTCTTGTAGGTCTTTCAACTTTTGTAAAAGAAATCCCGAATGCTCTTATATATTTTTTTCTAACAGAGAGTTCAACATATCCGTATCCGCTTTGCTTGTAATAATCTCTAAGTTCTTTGCTGTTTTGCGGAATCAAAAAGTTGTAAGTCTTGACACTCTTTTCAAGTTGCAACTTATTATCTAAAACGTCAACAACTTCGTATCCATGCCTTGTTTCCTGATCCAAATCTCTCTTTAAAGTTTCAGGATAACTTATATGTCCTTGCTTAACCTTAAATTCCATCAATAGTTACCTCCATTATTTTTTCAGCACACTTGAGTCCGTCAAGTGCCGCACTTACTATGCCGCCCGCATAACCCGCTCCCTCGCCGCATGCAAAAAGATTTGAAATATTTGTATTAAAATATTCATCTCTTTTTATGCGAACAGGAGAACTTGTTTTCGTTTCCGGAGCAGTAATAATCGCATCATCTATAAAGCCGCTCATCTTTTTGTCCATTTGAATAAGGCCTTCTCTCAAATCATCTGCAAAGCCCTTTTCAAAAATTTCATCAATCTTTGTGTATCTCACACCGGTTTTTATGCTCGGTCTGACATTAATAAGAGTTTTTGCTTCACTGTTGTTTAAAAAATCTCTAACGTGAATTGCAGGAGCGGTGTAATCCTCACCGCCCAAAATAAACGCTTTTCGCTCAATCTCCCTTTGATATTCAATAGCCTTTATAGGATCATCGATATCATTTACAGTTCGAACAATTGCTGAGTTCGCATTCGGAAGCCCCCGATCATGAAAACTCATACCGTTTACCGAAAGGTGAAATTCTTTGCTCGCACTCGGTACAACTATTCCGCCCGGACACATACAAAAGCTGTACACTCCATTGTCGCCCGACTTTGCAGTCAAACTGTACTCACCATGCAAAAGTCTCTTGTGTCCGACATAATTTCTAAACTGTGCCTTGTCGACAAAAAGCTGACTGTGCTCAATTCTAAAACCGACTGAAAAAGATTTTCCCTCAAGGTGCACTCCTTCGTCGATTAGATTTAAAAATGTATCTCTTGCGGCATTCCCTATTGCAAGCACCACTATATCATAATAATATTTACCCGTTTCAGTCTCAATTCCAACAACTTTACCACCCTCAAAAATCAGTCGCTTGACTTTTGAATTAAAATAAATATTCACGCCTCTTTTAATCAAATCGTTTCTGAAATTTTTTATGACCTCCGTCATTATGTCAGTGCCGATATGAGGTTTGTGCATAATCTTAATGTCTTCAGGTGCCCCAAAAGAATAAAGCGTGTCCTTCACATATTCCTTGCGATCATCCTTGCTTCTTGAAGTAAGTTTCCCGTCACTGAAAGTGCCGGCACCGCCTTCTCCGAAAGAAATGTTTGACTCAGGATTTAAAATCCTCGACTCAATAAATTTAAAAACATCCTCTTTTCTCTTATCAACATCTGACCCACGCTCATAAACGTCAACATTAAAACCTGCCAGATTTAAAATATGTGCTGCATAAATCCCAGCCGGTCCAAATCCGACAATTCCAACTTTTATTTTGTTTTTAGGAAGTTCCATCGGTTTATATTTTTCTCGATATTTTCCGGAGCCTTTAATTTCAAAATCAAAATCCACCAAAAGCTTTAAATTGAATTTTAAAATGCTCCTCCTTGCATCGAGACTTCTTTCAATAATTTCGTAAGACTCCAATTTTAAATTGTAATCTTTTTTCGCCGCTCTTTTTATTTCTGAATCGTCATAATCGAGTGAAACATTCACATTTATTGTTTGCTTCATGGCTACTCTTCCCCGTCAAGAAGTCTTAAAATCGATTCCAATAAAAGCTTTGGCAACTTATTAAAATGGTAATCTTCATCAAATACATATTCACCGTTAATAAGCTTTGTCATTGCTCCAATTGTTACAGAAGGAATGCCAAGCTCTTTACTTATGTCAAGCATTTCAACATGGTCTTTTTTGTCGCCCGGCACAAGATCTGTTGCCGCCTTCAAATCTCTATATTCTTCGGTAAAGTCGAAAAATGAACTATAGCTGAGTTCAGAGAAGAAAAACCTTCTCTTAATTTTCGGATCCACATCATTTATTGCTGACGTTACCGCAAGCATCAAATCCCTTTGGGCGTCGGATGTTCCCGTTATATCAACCCTGTGGAAAGGAAATTCTTCGAGATACAAAATTAATACCGGCTCATTTGCAGTCCTAAAATTATCATATAAATATCTGACCATTCTCAGTCTGATTTCACTTGGGTTTACGTCGTCTTCACGATTTTCCATAACCTTGAATTTATTTTTCAAAGAAGCATTGACAACTTCGCCTCTAACCGTTGCAACTTCATTTAAATACTCGTCCCAAGTGTAGATCTTCGGCATATTTTTCATCGGTGTAAACTTTATATCCCTCTTCAAACAATACTTGGCATATTTAGTATTTATTTCATCGATCGACTTCTTGAGTGACTCAGTAAGCACTCTTTTAAACTCTTTCATAAATCCGACAATCGAATGAGATACACTTGTTGTTGTGAACGATACATATCCAAATGCCGCACTTTGGAACTCCGTTCCACCCGGCACAAGAAGACGATTTACGTAAATCGGTTCGCTAACTTCATTTTGATATATATCCATAAGTTCGCTGTTTAGAGTAATGTCTCTAACAATAGTAGAGAGAATATATCCCGGGTCGATTCCATCATAGAAAGCGGTGGTTCTCGCCATCTTGCCTGCAAAAAATATGCTTGGACGCAAAATCGCCTGCGAGCCGAAGAACACACTCTCTTCGCCGTTTGAAAGATAAAGTGAAGTTTGGAATAGTGCTTTAAAATTGTAGCCCTCTTCACTCAACTCTTTAACAAATTTCGACGCCTTTTTTATGCCCTCGTGTTCACCGTATCTGTCACAAACATTTATAAGTACAACTTTTCCTTCTTTAAGCTTTTCAGACAATTCCTCCATCATTTGAAAAAGTGCTGCAGTCGTCGCCTTCATCGACATTATATCGAGACGTGAAAGCTTCTCCGAAAGTGCCGGTTCATCAATTGTGTTTACAATCAAAACAGCATCTTTCGATTCACCCTTTTCCAAAATCGAAACTTGATTGAAACGCAAAATGCTTTTCTCATCTGTCGAAACAAGTTTTACATTTTGAGGATTTTCCTTGAAATACGGAAGTTCCATAAAAAGATTGTATAGAAGCTTCGCCATATCAACTTCGCCTTTTGTATATGTTATGGCATCCATTTCAAGTAGTTTTTGATAAATATTTTCTATATTAAACATGATTCAAGTGCCACCAAAATCATATCATTAAATGATTTTTCCCTTTCTTTAGGAGTTGTTTGTTCTTTCATGTGAAAACTGTCGGAAACTGTCAAAATTGTAAGAGCCTTTTTGCCCAATTTTTGGGCAGTTAAATATAAGCCGTAGCTCTCCATTTCCACAGCCAAAATTCCCATGTCTTCCCATCTCTTCCACTCGTCTTCATTGTTATTATAAAAAACATCGGATGAGAAAACATTTCCGACTTTTACATTCATATCGAGTTTTTCAGCTGATATTACAGCTTTTCTAAGTAAATCGAAATCACAAATTGCAGAAATTGTTCCCGGCAAATTGAATTGATGTGCAAAGTTCGAATCGCTCGACGCTCCCATCGCAATGACGAGGTCAAAAAGTTTTAAGTCTTTATTGTATGCTCCACATGAACCAACTCTTATAATATTTTCCACATCGTATTTCTCATATAGCTCATGTGCATAAATACCTATTGAAGGAATTCCCATTCCAGAGCCCATGACCGACAATTCTTTTCCCTTGTATTTTCCTGAAAATCCGAACATATTTCTCACAGCATTAAACTGTTTTACATCCGTCAAAAAATTCTCCGCAATATATTTTGCACGAAGCGGATCTCCCGGCATCAAAACAGTTTTCTTTATATCGCCTCTATTTGCTTCGTTGTGTGGTGTCATAAAATCCTCCTAACGCTTTTTGATTCTTATCTTCGAAAGTTCCAAAATTGACAGTATTATCATAACAACTACGAAAGTCACAGGTGCAATATTTCTTCTAAAAATTAAAAGCACTGCAAGAAGACTCCCGCCGATTGTTATCGGAAGACCCATGAAGCTATTGTCTTCATCAAGCCCGACAATATTGTATCTTGCAAGACGAAGAGCGCCTGCGCAAATTAGCATGACCGTTGCAATGCCTCCCAAAAGTTTAATATTATTCGGTGCATGCAAAAAAACGGAATTGTACGCATGCACAGAAGGTGCAACCCCGAAACTTATAATGTCACCCATACTGTCCATTTGAACTCCCATATCGCTCGAAGTACCAAGCATCCTTGCAACTATACCGTCATATCGGTCTGCAATCGCTGCAATCCAAATCATTGCAATAGCTGTTTTATATTTTCCGTTCATTGTTGCAACAATCGACATTGATCCGCATACCATATTAAGAAGCGTAACGAAATTTGCTGCATTATTTAAAAATATATTATTATCTTTCTTCATTATCTTTCTCCTTCTTGAGAATATCTTACATTTATATTATACTAGATTTATTCATAGTAATCAAATAAAGAACGGAGATGATAAAATGAAAGCTTATAAAATTTTAATTGAATTTTTTAATCTCGGTTTTATAAATAAATTGTTTTATAAATTGATGCGTACAAAATTCTCGTCGCTTTTCATACCGATTTATAAAAAGATTTTTAAAATCGATGAATCCTTAATCATTAATGACAAATTCGATTCGCTTGAAGATTTTTTTACAAGAAAAATAGATTTAACAAAAAGACCTGAAGGAAGAGGTAAATACATCTCACCTTGCGACGGATTTATTAGTGCTGCCGGAAAACTTAGCGAAGAGAATGAATTTAAAGTTAAGGGACATACCGTTAACACAATGTCTCTAACAAACGCCCCCGACATTTACGAATATTATCAGGTTATTTATTTGAGTCCTAGTGACTATCACAGATTTCATGCGATAGATGAAAATGAATTTATATCTTCAACTAAAATTGGCGATAAATCGATTCCCGTAAATGATATGGGCTTTAAAATCGGAAATCCGTTTTTAAAAAACTACCGAATAGTGTTAAAGACAAATGACTACGCATACATTCCGGTCGGAGCAACAAATGTAAACAGCATAGAAATAAAAAAACACAAATTCTTAAAAGGCGAAGAAATCGGACAATTTGGGTTCGGCTCTACAATTGTAATTCTATATAAAGAAATACCGGGCACATCTAAATTCGGCAAAATCAAAGTTCGTGAAGACTTATTTTCATGACTTAAATTTTTAGCTTGAAATTGTCCGTCAATAAGTGATATAATATCAAGAGATTTCCATTAAAGATTGAATAGTTAAACTGGAGGAATTATGAAAAAGAGACTTTGTCTTTTGCTTTTGATTGTCTTTGTACTATTTGTTTGCGGCTGTAAGGAAAGAAGTTACAATAACGGCGGCGAAAATACTACTGAACCGACAGAAAATACACCAAAAGTTCATAAAGACCTTAAAGAATATATAAAAGAAAATATTAACACTTCGAACAAAAAAGAAAATACAAATTTATTGATGAATTTGGAGGATGCACTCACCGAGAATCTATCGGTTGTTGAAAATATCGTGCTCCAAGAGGACATTCAAAATTATCTTTTAAACAATTTCGAAAAAACAATTTTGAGTGAAGAAGATCTTGAAACGATTGAAAACGACGATATAAAAAACGAACTCAAAAAGATTTATAAGTCCGGATATTTCGTTCTTAAAATGGGTGTGAACTATCTTCCGGCTATAGATTATAGAAGTTTTCTTATTGCAGAAGATGAACTTGACGACGACGTAAAGGAATACTATGCCCTGAAAGCTCACGGTGTTGTAAATCCTGTGCTTGCAAGTGGAAAAGTTCTGATTAAGCCGGTTGAAATTCTAAAAAGAATAAATAATATTGAGAATTTTATAAAAAAATATCCCGATTTTCCAAGAAACAACGACTTCACTGTTCGCTATCAAAGTTGGCTCTATCTGCTTTTAACAGGCACGACTTTAAATCCGATTGTGGATGAGAACAACCATTTGACTCCGGATTATGCGGAGCTTGTAAAAGCGACAGAAAATCCTGTTACTATGGCGGAAAGCGGAATAAAAGAAGGATATGAATTACTTCAAAAAACAAACTATTCAAATGATGAAAAAACCATGGCTTCTTTAAGGGGAATTGTAAAGGAAAAAACAGAAAATTTGAGACTAATTTCTAATAGAGAAGAGGATAATTAATGAAAAAAAAGTTTATAATATCATTTTTGGTTGCATTTTTAACTTTCGCAGCTTTCTATGCTTATGCCGAGATTAATCATGCACCAAATCCATTTGCGAAGTTAATCGGAATTGAAGAAGAACCGACCGCAAATGATATTAACAATGTCGAAAACGATAAAACGAATGAGGATAAGCCTGATACTGAAGCGCCGAAGAAACCCGAAAAAGAAATCACCGGCGAGCTTTTCTTTGTAGTTATGGGCGTTGACGGTGATGACGTCAAGGACATAAACTCAGTCAAAGGTCAAAGAACCGACACCATGATTTTAACAAAACTTAATTTTGACACCGGTGAAATTGATTTGATGAATTTGCCTCGTGACACAATGGTAAATATTCCAAATCATGGTACAAACAAGCTTAATGCCGGTCACGCTTTCGGCGGAAACGAAGGTGCAATGAGTGCAATAAGAAGTCTGACAAATTTGGACTTGAGGCACTATGTAAAAGTTGACTATGAAGCAGTCAGAAATCTTGTTGATGCTATCGGTGGAGTCGAGTTTGATGTTCCTGTAAGAATGAAATACTACGACCCTACTGCAAAACCGCCGCTCGACATCGATCTTCAAAAGGGTCTTCAAACAATCGACGGCAACAAAGCGATAAAACTTTTGAGATGGAGACACAACTCCGACTGGACAACAGGCGGATACGGAAACGGTTCAGATATTTCAAGAATCAAAACTCAACAAGACTTTATAAAAGCGACAATAAAACAAGCACTCACGTTTAAAAATATATTTAAACTCCCATCAATTCTTCAAAAAGTGCTTCCAAATGTCGACACAAATCTTTCAATCGAAAAAATGATTTCAGCTGCAGCAAGTGCCGGAAAACTTAACTCTGAAAATATCAGAACGGAAACTCTTCCGGGGGACGCTCAATATATCGGCGGTGCAAGTTATTGGGTCTATGATAAGACAAAATCAAAAGAACTCATCACTTCCCTTTTTGGTAACTATTATATTGGAGATTAATTTTGAAAAAGTTAAATACAGATTTAGAACAAGCTATGATAAGAAAAATTGAACACCTTTTCTTTTGCAATAACTGCAAAAGAATGGGTGTTTTTAATAATGTAAAACTTGAGCCGGAGGAACTATTGGATTTGTCAATTGAAGACATCGACACAAGTGTTGATTTTCTTGACATGAGGCTCTCGTTTCCTTCTTATGTAAACGCAATAACGGGCGGTTCATATATCTCGGAAAATATCAATCGAAAACTTGCTATACTTTCTCGCGAATTTGATATACCGGTTATGACCGGATCAATGTCCGTATTTTTAAAATATGGCGAACTAAAAAGCTATTTGCCTCTTAAAAACTCCTACAAAGTCATTGTAAATCTTAGTGCGAGAAACACAGTTTCTGAGCTTTTAAAATGTGCAGATGCTATGGACACAAAATATGTTTGTCTTCATGTAAACACTGCACAGGAGCTCATTCAACCCGAAGGCGATAATTCATTTAAAAATGAAACAAGAAATATAAAAGACGCTGTAAATGAATTTGGTGAAAATCTTATTGTGAAAGCAGTGGGACAAGGCTTCAGCAATGGTACGATAAAAAGACTTTGCGACCTTGGCGTAAAAAACATCGACATAAGCGGTGCCGGCGGTACAGATTTTTCTGAAATCGAAAGAATGCGAACAGTTAAACACTTTGATACTTTTCCTTCGATTGACACCGAGACAAGCCTTTCCTATTTAAAAGAGTTTGACGTATACAAAATTGCAAGCGGCGGCATCGACACTCCACTAGACATGATAAAAGCAATAAAGTTAGGCGCCGACATCACAGCAAGTGCTTATTACTATCTTATGCTCACAAAATTAGACAAATATGCCGCATTCGACAAAATAAAAAATGATCGACTGGAATTCAAAAAACTTATGCTTCTTCTTGGCAAAAAAAGTTTGAAAGAACTTGGAGGTGATTAAAATTATAAATCATCTACCACCACCGTATGACGAATTTGAAAAAAATAATAATAACCAACGAAATGTTGCAATCGGCCTTTCGTTATTTATCATAATTTCAATTTTTCTGCTTTATGTTTTTGCATACCAAAAAAAAGCACCGGCTGACAATGTTGAAATAAAAGAGTCAAACTTAAAAAAAGCGGAAGTGCTTCCGAAAGTTGATGAAAAAAGTGACAAAGAAGTCAAAATAATAACAGAGGAAATAAAACCGGGAGACGCAAATAAAGACGCTCCAACTGACGAAGCTGAACAAAGTGAAGAAGTCGAAATAAATGATACACTTTCTGATAATACCTCAAGTGAAGATTCAGATTATACAGATGAAAAAATCCCAAAAGATGCATTTTTATTTCCATCGGATTCAGTTTTGATAACAGATGAAAAACTCGAAAGTCTTGACGACAAAACAATTGAGCTAATTAAAAATGAAATCTATGCAAGACACGGCTATATCTTTACCGACCGAGCTTTAAAGAAATACTTCGAAACATTCAGTTGGTATAAACCGAACGACGACTACAGTCCGAAGCTTCTCAATCAAACCGAAAAAGCAAATATTAAAATTATAAAAAAATTTCAGTCACGTGAAAAGTAAGTCAAAATCCTTGACTTATTTTTTTTTCTATTGTAAAATGTACTTATGGTTGATGACAAAGTCTTCATGAAAGAAGCTCTAAAACAGGCAAAGAAAGCCTATGAAAAAAATGAAATCCCTATAGGTGCCGTTCTTGTAAAAGACGGCAAAATTATTTCACGCGGAAGAAACTCCGTCATTGAAAAAAATGATATGACTTCGCACGCCGAGATAAATGCTCTTAGAAAAGCGGGAAAAAAATTGGAAAACTATCGCCTTCCTGGTCTTACACTCTATACAACTCTTGAGCCATGCTCAATGTGTGCAGGTGCAATAATCGAATCGCGGATAGAAAGAGTTGTTATTGGTGCTCTCGACCCGAAAAGGGGCGCCGTGATTTCAAATCTTGAACTCACAAAATCAACCGTCTCCAACACCGACATCGCCGTTACAACAGGCGTCATGGAAAAAGAATGCCTCGAAATCATACAGGAATTCTTTAGAGAACTGCGAGAAAGAAAAAAGAAATAAGAATGGAAAAGTACCGAAGTGGTCGTAACGGGGCGCTCTCGAAAAGCGTTTGCGGGCAACCGCACGTGGGTTCGAATCCCACCTTTTCCGCCAATTAGCGAAATAGACCTCCTTTTGGAGGTCTATTTTGCTATCGCGAAGGTGGGATTCGAACGCCGAGCATTTCCCGAGCGAATAGCGAGGAAAAAGAAATGCGAAGGCCGGACGATAGACCCCACCTTTTCCGCTCAAGCGGTGGGATTCGTCGCCAAGCATTTCCCGAGCGAACAGCGAGGAAAAAGAAATGTGAAGGCCGGACGATTGGATAACCACCTTTTCCGCCTTTTTAAAGGAAGGTGGGATTCTCTCCGCAGATTGTTGTTCACAATCGAACTTCGCTTCGCTCGTTCTCTTGTACAACAAGTTGCGTTAGACCTACTAGCCAATCGAGCTTCCCTACGGTCGCTCTCTTGGGTTAGGGCTTAAACGCCAAGCATTTCCCGAGCGAATAGCGAGGAAATAGAAATGTGAGGCCGGACGATTGGTCCCCACCTTTTCCGCCTTTTTAAAGGAAGGTGGGATTCTCTCCGCAGATTGTTGTTTACAATCGAACTTCGCTTTGCTCGTTCTCTTGTACAACAAGCCCGGTTAGACCTACTAGCCAATCGAGCTTCCCTACAGTCAGTCTCTTGGGTTAGGGCTTAAACGCCGAGCATTTCCTTAAGCGTCAGCGAGGAATCAGAAATGCGAAGGCCGGACGATAAAATAACCACCTTTTCCGCAATAACAGTACAACCTTTTTACTAATTTCTCATATTACTCAGACCATTTTAATTTCTCCTCACAAATTCAAAACATTAATACATATATAGAATTTTTGATTATTTTATGCTATACTTTAGTTGATTAGCTTTAGCTAATCAATTTTTTTAAGGAGAAATAAATGCTAGATAAATACTTATTTAAAGCTATTGGCAATGCCAAAAAATATATTAGAAACAGTGTCTTTATGATGATGCTTAGGGTAGTCGGAACCGCCCTATTCGCTTATGCTTTCGGTACATTTGCTGAAAGTTTATACAAAAATAGCCCCATAGATTTAGAAATTCCATGTATTATACTGGCGTTTGGTATATTGATCAGAATTTTTGCACTATACAAAGTTACCGATTATCAATCCAATATAATCGGTGAAGTTAAAGGTAAGTTGAGAGAAAGACTGATCACAAAAGCGGTTTCAATCGGTCCTTCATATAAGGAAAAACTTTCAACTTCAACGCTCATAAACTTGGGTTCCGACACAATCGAGCAGTTGCAAAATTATTATGGACGATTTTTACCGGAATATTATGGTGCTTTTGGAGCAAGTCTTGTAACTTTTGCAGTGTTTTTTTACTTAAATTGGAAACTTGGAATTTTATTTTTATTTTTAATGCCTATTATTCCCCTTCTGCTCAAATTTATTTTGACAATGGTTGGAAGGATGCAAAAAAAATATTGGCGTAAATATCAAGATGTAGGTGAGCTATTTCTAGATAGTTTACAAGGTATAACTGCTTTGAAAATTTTTAAAGCAGACTCTAAGAGAGCGGATGAACTAGACAAAAAGGCGGAAGACTTCAGAAAGGAAACCATGCGTATTCTTGCAATGCAATTGAATTCCATAACTCTTATCGAATGGATTGCATACGGTTCTTCTATTGCATGCATTTTTATGGCTATTAATATTTTCGTAAAAAACAATTTAAGTTTGCACTTATTAATTATGATTCTTATCATGTCGATGGATGCTTTTAGACCTATGATTACTCTTACTGCAAGTTTTCATGTAGCAATGACAGGAGTTGCCGCCGGAAAAACTCTTATGGAATTTTTAGAGCTTCCTGAAGATCAAAGACCGGATACTTTCCCACAAAACGATAAAATTAATTTAAAAATAGAAAAACTTTCATACTCATATCCTGATGGAGATTCGTATGCCCTAAACAATGTCAACATAGAGTTTCCTGATCGAGGTTATATTGCACTTGTCGGTGAATCCGGCTCCGGTAAGTCTACAATTGCAAAAATTTTATCCGGAGCAATGAGAGCAAAAGAAGGCGATGTTTTTGTAAATGACATTCCTTACAGTCAAATTAATTCTGCTTCCATTGCAAAAAACATTAATAGAATTACACACAATGCTCACATTTTTGAAGGTAGTATTTTAGAAAATCTCGTTATGGCAAAAACAGATGTGAAAAAAGAAACTATAACAGACGCTTTAAAAAAAGTGAATCTCTACGATGAAATCACAACTAAAGATGGCCTTGACGCAATGCTTACAAGCGGCGGACTCAATCTTAGCGGCGGACAAAGACAAAGGCTTGCTTTAGCAAGGGCTATGATTGAAGACTCGAAAATATTTATTTTTGATGAAGCTACAAGCAATATAGATATAGATAGCGAAGAAATTATTTTAAACAATATTAAAGAAATAGCCAAAGATAAAACGGTAATTATTGTCAGCCATCGCCTTTCTTCAATTAAAGATGCAGACAAAATTTATGTTATGGCAAACGGTTGCTTGGTTGAAGAAGGTGACCATGATAGCCTAATGGCAAAAGGTGGAGAATATAAACGCATATATGATGCACAAGAAAATTTGGAAGGAGCTTTTACAAATGCAAAATAAAACAAACGGATTAAAAGTAATACGAAAATTGCTTTCCCTCGTAAAGCCCCTAAGCAAATACATGGTTATTGCCGTAACAGCTGGAGTTATTTCCTTTTTATTTTACACAGCCATAAGTGTGTTGGCGGCAAATTTAATAGTTGAATACATTGATGGTGGCAATAATATCGCTCGTATAATAAAAATTATGATTGGTGCCGTGTTGTTGAGAGGGCTTTTTCGCTATCTCGAACAATATATGAACCATCTTATTGCATTTAAAGTTTTGGCATTACTCAGAAATAAAGTTTTTGCAGCCGTTCGTAAATTGGCACCCGCAAAAATCGAAATGATGAATAAAGGTGATTTGATTTCAGCGATTTCATCCGACATGGAGTTGTTGGAAGTTTTCTATGCACACACCATTTCACCTGTATGTATCGCAATAATCACAAGTATAATTTATGCCTGCTATCTTTCTACGATTTCTCCGTTAGCAGCAGCTATTATGATTGTGGGTCATATTGCGATTGCTGTAATCTTACCTATGATATTTTCAAAACATGCAAGTGCTGCTGCCGCTAAAACAAGACATAACCTCGCAATGATCAGTTCAAGTTTTTTGGACCTCTTGAGAGGTCTCGGAGAAATAATCAGCTTTGCATATCAAAAACAAGCTGTAAAAAAAGTAAATGAGCTCAATCATAAATTAAAAACCAATCAAGATATTCTCATCAGACAACTGGCTATACTTCTTGCACTTGTTGATCTTCTTGAAGTTTTGGTGACAGCAATAATATTCGCCGTGCTATCAATGACAGGACTCGACGGTAAATCTGCTTTTGTTGCGGCAGTTCTTGTGTATTTCAGCTTTGGAGCAGTGCGAGCAGTTGCATTACTAGGAAACGGTCTTTCGCAAACTCTTGCCTCTGCACACAGAGTTATGGGAATTTTGGAAGAAAAACCAATGGTTCAAGAAATTATCGGAAAGCATAATCTAAAGAAAAATGAAATTGCAAACTACAGTGGAGATATTATCGAAATAAACAATATTAATTTTGCTTACAAAGAACGTGCCATTTTAAAAGATTTTTCCACATCAGTAAAAAATCATGAATTCATCGGCATACAAGGTCCTAGCGGATGTGGCAAATCAACTCTACTAAAACTTATAATTCATTTTTGGAATTTGGACAGCGGCTCAATTAAAATTGCCGGACATGATATTTTGGATATAAACACTGCATCTCTTTACGAAAATCTCAGCTACATGACCCAAACAAGCGAATTTTTCGAAGGTAGCATACGAGACAATCTCCTAATTGCGAAACCTAATGCATCTGATGAGGAAATTAAAGAGGCACTAAAAAAGGCATCTATTCTCGAATATGTTGAGGGACTTAAAGGTGGACTTGACAGTCCTATAAAAGAATTAGGCGACAATTTCTCCGGCGGCGAGAAACAAAGACTTGGACTAGCAAGATGTTTTTTGAAAGATGCAGAAATATATTTATTTGATGAACCAACAAGCAATCTGGATGCATTGAACGAAAGCATAATTTTGAATTCGATTAATCAATATATGAAAGAGAAAACCATAATTATGGTTAGCCACCGAACATCTACACTAAGAATATGCGATAAAATTATACAAATGTTATAAATACAAGCCATAAAAATAATAAAATTGGGAAAAGACTCAATGGATTTCTAAAGTTCGAAAATATATACTATAAGAAATATGAATAGATGAAAATATCATAATAGAATGCCCTTTTTATCGGAGTAACCAATAAAGAGGGCATTTTTATTTATATTTTAAACATTAATATATATTCATTTAATAGAACTTGTATATATCAAAATGTTCTATATTAAAATTTCCTATATATATACATATATATTATCAAAGTGATATAATATAGTTATAATAAAAAGGAGGTCTCATTATGAGCAATAGTAAAAAATTAGCCTTTGCCGGTATTTCTATCGGCATTAACATTGTGCTCGGAACCATCGTAGGTTGGATTTCTATTCCACTGCTGTTCCTTGACACTGTCGGAACAATCCTCTCAGCTGTCGTACTCGGACCATTATATGGTATGGCTGTAGGCGGCATAACAAATGTCGTGCTCGGATTTATATATAATCCAAAAGACATTCCATTTGCCCTCGTAAATATTGCCATAGGTCTTATAGTCGGGCTTATAGCAAAGAAATTCAGATTTGATCTTAAAACCGCAATTATTACGGGATTAATCTTGGCAGTTGTAGCTCCTGCAATCGGAACTCCAATAGCAATTTATGTATATGGCGGTATTACCGGGGATTTTAATGACGTATTGTTTACTGCTTTAAAAAATGCAGGTAAAGATATATTTTCAGCAGCATTTATTCCTAGAATCACCAGCAACATCATCGACAAAGTAGTATCTTGCGTTTTGGTTGCCGTCTCATACAATAGATTAAAAGGAGCAATCAATGGACGTTAGGTCCAAAAAAGTTGTCCTCGTCTCTCACTGCATTTTAAATCAAAATTCAGTTGTTAACGACCTAGCTCGCGCAAAAGGTGCTTACAGAGAAATTGTCGAAACAATAATGGATAACGACATCGGAATCCACCAACTGCCCTGTCCTGAAATGATTCATCTTGGAATGGAAAGACCATCGATGAAAAAAGAACAATATGACACCGAAGATTATCGTAAACTTTGTCGGAGCCTTTCCGACCACACAATCGCAATAATTAATAACTATTTAAAAAATGATTATAAAATTGTCGGTATAATCGGAATAAACCATAGTCCAACATGTTCTATCCAATGTGGCAAAGGGGTTTTTATGGAAGAGCTGCTAAAAAAATTAAAAAATCTCGGCTTAGAAATACCTACCACTGATGTATCGACAGCATATGTAGAAGGCAGCGACAATAAATTAGAAATTGACGAACTGAAAAAATTTTTAAATAAATAAAAATAAGCTCTACAATCTTTTTATTTTAAACCAAAAGATTATAGAGTCTTTTATTTTAATCACATATATTTAGTTGCTTCATAAACTCCCCTACAGTCCGACAAAAACCTCGACAAGATTTTGTATTTTAAAAAGCACTTCTTCTTTTTTCTTTTCTCTTGCACCTTTACGTCTTGATGTAGATGGTAATATACTGTCGTGTTCTTCGCCATTGTTTTAAGCAAAGCCTTCGGCTATAGATTTATTTTATAAATTTTTCTTCATTAAAACGAAATATAAAACCCTCCTATCAAAATTACATAAATAATAAGGACCACACTCCGCTTACTTTAAAGATATTATACCGTATAAAAAATAAATATGATAACCCCAATAAAAAATGAGGGCCCAGCCCCATTTTTATTTTATCAAAGCAACTAATAAGTTTTTAGTAGTTGATGATTTCTATTAAATTACTCTTGCAAAAATTTTTTCAAAACCTGGACATGGTTAATCTCTGGATCCTTGGCTGCGTAAATCAAAATTACATTCTCAGTTTTTAAAATGTTTTTTACATGGATTTTAAATTTTTCTGCTTCAGGGTTTCCCTCCAGCTCTTCCAAATAAAGTTTGGAAAATTTTTCAAAGTTTTCCGCCTTATGTGCAAAAAATTTTCTTATTTGTGTAGAAGGAGTAATTTCTTTTGCCCATTCAAAGGGCTCTAAACTTTCTTTTTTAATTCCCCTGGGCCAGAGCCTGTCGACCAAGATTCTCCTGCCTTGGCAAGTATCATCTATATCATAGGCCCTGATCATTAGTAATTTTCCAGCCATATATTCATCTCCTAAGCTTTTAATTTATAATAGGCAAGGCCCAAAAGACCCCTGCCTGTGTGTACTGCTAGTGTTGGTGCTATCTGCTCTTCAACGTAAATCTTTGCTCGATCAACTTCACAATTTTTTTAATAATAAATTAAAACAATTGCTCCCTTACTTATTTTTCTAATCTTCTTTCAACCTTACAGCATCTAATTCTTTCATTATAAAATCTTAACCCTTTCGGTTTCTCTATCGTCAATTTCAAAAGAGCCGTCATTTACTTCTTCAATTCTTTCCATAAGTTTCCCAAGCAAATCAAGCATTTTATATTTATCCTTTTTCTATTGTTCTTTGTCAAAATATACGTGTTCTTCATTATAATTAATTTTATAATAGGATGAATATAAATCCGAAATTTCATCATTTAGATTTTGAATATATTCGTCATCATCAACTACATATATTCCAGTAACTAATTCTTTCTTTTTGTATCATATATATCCTTCCAAACCAGCCCGGATATTTAATCTAGAATTATTAATTTCTTCATTATCTTGAACCGCTTTAACTTAAATTTTCTTCTTCTGTTTTCCCGTTATCAACATTATATAAACAATATTTAACTTTATTTGTCTTAACAATATTAATAGTATTTATACTTTATATTTATGTGCTGCAATATGCTCATTACTGAACAAAAAATCTGCGTGATTATGATTGTGTGTCTCCTCATTTATAAAATGAGAATGCTCATGCAAATGAGTAATAATATGTTTGTGCGTTACTCCGTCATGTGTATGAACAATTGTATGAGTGTGCGAATGCAAATGTTGTTTAATTAAAGTGTCATATACGACAAATGCAGTTCCAATAATCATAAATAATAAACCGGCATAATACATATTATTTAATTTTTCACCATTTATTAAAAATGATAAAAATGTCCCTACAAACGGTGCAACTGCATAATAAGCACTTGTTTTAGCCGCCCCTAATTCTCTCTGTGCTCTTACATAAAGAAATATACTGAGACCGTAAGATATAAATCCCAACAACAAAATTAAAGCAATATATTTCGCTGCAGGTACTTCCTCTCCTATAATCATTGCAATAGCAAGTGAACCTCCACCTGAAAAAATTCCCTTCAGCAGAACAATCTGATAAGTGCTTTTCTCAGAAATTTTTCTCGTGCAATTGTTTTCAAGACCCCAACAGCATGTTGCAAGAATTACGAAAAACGAACCGACGGAAAATTTAAAACTGCCACTACCTTCAAATGAAAGTAAAATACTCGAAAAGGTAATAAACCAAATCGCCGTCCACAATCTTTTAGAAACTTTTTCTTCAAATAAAATCAAGGCAATGAGAGTCGTTGAAACTATCTCAAAATTTCCAAGAAGAGACGCGTTCGATGCCGTTCCGAGACTTATCCCAAGCATTAAAAATATCGGTGCCGCAATATCCAAAACCACCATTCCAATTGCATAAATAAAGTCGTCACTTGAAAGTCTATCCGACTTTTCTTCATATTTGTAATTAAATAAATACATAAAGCCGACGCCAAGACCGGCACCAATATACAAAAACGCCGCCATAAATGTCGGCGAAACATACTCCAATAACAATTTTGAAAAAGGTGTATTGATTGCATAAAAAACAGCCGCCAGCAGTGCTAAACAAATCGCCCATACTCTACTTTCACTTTTCAAAAATATATCCCCCTATACTAAATTATCACTGTTTAATCCATTTTTAGCTTTGTAAAAGTTGTATTTTTCATCATGAAAAATAGTAGAATTAAAAAATCTTAAACACCGGAAGAAAAAACTTCCCTGTTTTAATTATATCATAAATCGAAAAATTACACGACTATTCCACTATAAAAGCAAGACTTCCCTAAAGCCCGACAAAAACATCCACAAGATTTTGTATTTTAAAAAGCACTTCCTCCTTTTTCTTTTCTCTTGCACCTTTCCGTCTTAAAGTCGGTGGAATTATACCGTCGAGTTCATCCCCGTTGTTTTCGGCAAATCCTCTCGAAATCGATTTTTCAATAAATCTCTTTGCATTTTCATTAAGATTTTCCTCAACTATTAAATCATTGATACTTTTAATTTGTTTTTCGATTTTTAATCTTGTCGTTGTCTGTTCTGTTTTTTATGTATCCGTTTTATTTTGTTCCATGCTTTTCGGCGTTTTTTTATAACACTCCTCTCCTGTTTTTTTCTTTCCAATTCGGGTAAAACAATAGATATACATTAATTTATCCGGGAGATGATTTTATGCTTATTTTAGCAATTATATTTTTAATTTTATTTCTGCCGCAAGTTTATTACGCTTTTAAGAGGAAAAGATATAAGTCGCTCGATATGGCGAGCAAGTTTTTCAAGAGAATGACAGTCTTTAAAGAAGACGGTTATGAGGAGATGTATCTTACAAATACTGACGGGACTGATGTTTTTGTGAGAGTTTTATCGTGCGAAAATCCAAAAGCTGTTGTGCAATTGGTGCATGGAGTTGCGTAGCATTCAGGAAATTATATGGAGTTTGCAAGATTTTTAAATCAAAACGGCTATATCGTTGCTATTGATGACCACAGAGGACACGGGCGTTCCATCTCGAATGCCTATCCGAACGGGTTTATGAATATGGCGGAGGAGCTTGTCGACGATGAGATTATGATTGCAAATTATATGAAGGATGAGTATCCTAATCTCGAGTATTATATGATTGGACATTCTATGGGGTCGATGATTGCAAGGCTTTTTTTAAGAAAGCACGACGATATGCTCAACAAGTTTATTGTTATGGGGACGGTGCCGGTTAACAAGTTTTCATTTCTCGGTGTGTTTTTCTTAAATATTGCTTGTTTTTATTTGGGCAGCAAAACCGAGAGCAGGCTTATTAACTCGGTCGTCGACGCAAGCGGTCTCAATTTTATAAGTTATGACAGAGAAAATATTGAAGTCAAGTATAATGATCCGTTGAGAATTTTCAGATTTAAGCTCGGCTATACGAGAGCGCTTATAGATTTAAACAGAAAGCTTGGAAAAAAATCAGATTATGAATGCAAAAATCCGAATCTCGAAATTTATAATATGGTGGGAGCCGAAGATATTATTACAAAGGGCGAAAAAGGTGTCGCCGACAGTTTGAATTTTTTAAAATCCATCGGATACAAGGATGTTTCGAGCAAAAGTTATGAACATATGAAGCACGAGATTTTGTGTGAAACGAATAAAGAGTTTGTCTATCATGATATTTTGAATTTTTTTGACGAAAAATAGAATAGCTTTTCGAATTTTTATTGAGCCGTTTTCGGCTCTTTTTAGTTTATCTAATTTTGTTTTCTTGCCTAAATGTTGTATAATATTATTGATTGATTTTTGGAGGTTTTTATGAGAATCGGAATTGTGAGCGATACGCACGGTGGATACAAGGATTTTATGACGGCACTTGAAAAGATGGGAGATGTGGATTTTATTCTTCATCTCGGCGATGTTTTATATCACGGGCCGCGAAATGATCTGCCTGGCACTTATGAGCCGAAGAAGCTTGCGGAGTTCATAAAGAATATGGACAATATAATTTTTGTTCGCGGGAATTGCGACAGCGAGGTTGACGAGATGGTCACGGATAAAAATATCCACGAGAATTTCAGGATTATAGATTTCGGTGACATAAGGATTTATGCTACCCACGGCCACAGGGAGTCGGAGGACGAGAGAGTCGTCGCTGCCGAAAACAAGTTTTGTGATTATTTGATCACCGGTCACACTCATATAAAAAAAGATGTGAAAACCGACACACTCCACATTTTAAATCCTGGTTCAACGACGATTCCGAAAGACGGTTCGCACTCTTGTGCCGTCATTGACGACGATGGTGTTCATTTTTATGAATGGTGATTTGAATCGCATTTCACTTGATTTTTTTCGTCCTTGGTATTATAATGGACTTAACCGATGAGAATCGATAATATTATTGCAAAGGAAAGGTAATATGATATTTCTAAATTGTGATTATAACGAAGGCTGTCATCCAAAGATTTTGGAAAGACTGGTTGAAACAAATTTTGAACAATGTTTAGGCTATGGAGATGACAAGTATTCAAAGCATGCAAGAGAACTCATTAAGAAATCTCTTGGCACTGAAGATTGTGATATTTATTTTTTAGTTTCAGGCACTCCTACAAATGTATCAGCTTTAAATCAAATACTTAAACCATATCAAGCCGTTATGGCTCCGGACACGGCACACATAAATGTTCACGAAACGGGTATGCCCGAAGCATGTGGACACAAGATTCTAACTTTCCCAAATCAAAACGGAAAGATTACAATTGAACAAATTGACGAGTTTATGCGTCAAAGAAATTTCGAAGCTGTTGTCGAACATTCAGTAGAACCAAAGCTTGTTTATATAACATACCCGACTGAAATCGGTACTCTTTACACAAAGAAAGAACTCGAAGATTTGCACAAATATTGCAAGAGTCACGATCTTTATCTTTACCTCGACGGAGCAAGACTCGGTTACGGTTTGACTGCCGAAGATGGAGACATAACTTTTGAAGACATTGCAAAGAACTGCGATATGTTCTATATCGGCGGCACAAAGTGCGGTGCTCTTTTGGGTGAAGCGATGGTCATTATGAACGACGAGCTAAAAAAAGGTTTCAGATATATTATTAAACAAACCGGCCAACTTCTTGCAAAAGGACGTGCAGCCGGCATACAATTTGAAACACTTTTCACTGACAATTTATATATCGACATTTGTGCAAATGCAAACGCACAAGCTTGCAGAGTAAGAGATAAGCTAAAGGAAAAAGGCATCAAGTTTTTATATGAAACTTCTACAAACCAACAATTCCCTATCGTCCCGAATTCATTCCTCGAAGCGACCAAAGACGAATATGTATTCGACAAGACAAAAATCATTTCGGATGATTTGAGTGCAATAAGAATTTGTACAAGCTGGGCAACAAAAGACGAAAATATAGACAAGCTTATCGAAATCATAGATAAAAATTTATAAAATTAACGGACACATTTTGATGTGTCCTTTTTTTATGAAAAAAATTCTCAACAAAAATGGACCTGTAAATTAATACAGGTCCTGAGATTTTTTATGACTTTAATCTATAGAAATTCTATTTCATAGATTTCAAATTTGTCACTTGTTTTGGATGTTTCGTGGCTAACATTCGCCGACAAATATCCGTTTGCTCTTGCAGTCTTTGTTGTGATTGATTCGACTTGACCAGGTGTGAGAGTTGCCGGAACTGCAAATTTTAAAGTCTTTTTGCCGTCTTTTGCAGCTTTTGTAAGACCCGCTTCGATTTCTTTTATAGAACCGAAATAAAGTCCGTCAGCTTCTTTTTTAACTTTGTCTATGTCTCCACCTGAAGCAGTTGTTTCTCCGCCCTTTTTGTCGTCAACCTTTTTGTCGGCCTTTGCCAATTCCGGAGCGTTTAATTTCTTTGCAAGCTCTGCAATATATGTGTCAACGTCAGCTGCTTTAACATCTTTCAAAGATTTGTATTCAAGTTTCTTTGCAGCAGCTAATGGTTTTACTTCCGCAACCTTGGTCTTGTTGTCCCACTTAACTTCATATCCGAGAGCATCACAGAGAGTTCTTAGCGGAAGATATGTTCTTCCTTCTTTTGCGTCGATAGTTGCCGGCACATCGAGTGCATAGAGTTTTCCATTTACATAAAATGCCTTTTTGTCAACCGGGAAAATAATATTGCCCTTGTCGCCGTTGTTTATAACAACAAGTTTGTTTTCCTTGTCCCAACAGACTTTTTTACCGAGTGCTTTTACAACATCGGTAACTGCCAAAGCACTCTTATTGTCAATGACCTTCGGTGCATATTTAAATTTGTAATCCTTGAGTTCACCTTTGTCATTCGGCACTTTCAAATTGAATTTTGAAACAAACTCGCCCAATTTTGCAGGTGTCTTCTTTACTGCTTTCATCTCATCTATGAAACCTGCAGCCTTCAAGCTCATTGTAAACACCATAGTAAACGCCATTAAAATCGCAATAAAAGTAGTTCTCTTCTTCATAATAACCCTCCTTGATAAAATAAGATTTTCGTATTTCCACGAATATGAAAACATCACAAAATATCTTCTAATTATTATTACCCATATCTACTTAATTTAAAACACTAAATCGAAATCACATTGCGTTGAAAAGTTAAAAAAAGAGATGCTTTTGCATCTCAATTTTATTCTACTATTCCATTTTCTTCTCTGTTCAAATACATCAAATTATCCCTTATGCAAATCACAATGTCCGGGTTATATTCATCGACGATTTCAGTCAATGTTTTATTTTTTTGATATCTGAAATCAAAGCTATAAAAATTATTTGCATTTCTAACAAGAAGCGTTTCTAAAGGATTTGTGAAAGAGTCACCATAAACAAGAATATTTGGCAAATTTTCTCTATGCGTGGCAATCTTTGTAAAACCCTTATCTCCGTTCATATAGACACCGTATCCGACCGCTCCGTCAAATTTATTTTCTTCCGGAAAAAATAGTTTGCTCAAGGTTTTTTCTCCGTCATCAAATCTTTCGAATTCAAAATCCGGGTTGTAGGTGTAATAGTCGTCGTTATATCCACCTACAAAAAAGAGTTTTCTTGAATATGAACCCTTAAACGGTTCCGGCATCTTTACAAGTTCTACATTGCCGTCAAGTTTAAATTCTGTATTTTCATTTATCTTTTGTATTATATTTTCATAAACATTTTTTGCACCGATATAAGAAAAATGGTGATCCGTTTTGGTGTATTCCGTTTCTTTATCTTTTATAAAGTCACTCATTTTTATATTTGAGATATTATTTTGATTGAGTGCTGTAAAGAAATCTTCTTCAATGTTGTGCCATTCTTCATATTTGTTTAAAAGATATTTCGGATAATCATCTGAAAATACATAACTGTGCTCCGGCACACCCACATAAAGAAAATAAATTCCCTTGTCCTTCAAGGCTTCGTTAAGACCTTTATAGCCTAACGTCATTTTTTCGAGGTCCTCTTTGTAGTCGTACGGCCACCATCTTTGCCAACGCGTCATATAGTGTTTATCTGATTTATAAATTCCATTCACAACCGGTCGCTTCAACAATTTAAGATTTAAAAATGTATCAAATTTTAAAATTCTGTTTCTGAGTTTAAAAGAGTCCGACAAATGCTCTTCAACATCTCCAAAGTAATTATTTTCAAAAACATTTTCATAATTTAAAGTCGGACATTCCTTAATATTTCGATTTTCAAAATAGAGAAGTCCTTTTTCATTTCTGAAAAATGTAGTCATAAAGCACATTCCGAAAATAATCATGAGAAATCCTGTTGTTATAAAAAAATCTTTCTTTTTCATCGGCATCTCCTAAAATCTAAAATAAATAAATGGATTGTACGAACTACTGAAAAGAGAAACAATCGACAATATCAAAAGTATAAAATAGATTGAGATTGCCGGTATTGTCTTTTTCCCTTTTTCAAATGCCTTTAAAATATTCGCAGAAAAAATTATTCCCAATAAAATTTCAATATAATATTCTTTTAAATAATAAGTCACTCCACCAATTGTCGGCTTCAGCCCCACGCTAAACATAGCTTTTAGGTATTTCAGAAGTAAGAAGCTGTTCTCCTCTTTAAAAATAACCCATCCGACAAGAATAACTATTAATGCATACAGATGTCTGAAAATTTTCGGCACTTTCTCAAATTTATTTCCAAAGACATATTTTTCAATTACGAGAAAAACAAAGAAGTATAGTCCCCAAATTATATAGTTCCACGAAGCACCATGCCAAAATCCGGTAAGAAACCATACAATAAACATATTAAGAATATGTCTCGGCACGGAAACTCTGTTGCCGCCGAGCGGTATATAGATATAATCTCTAAACCAGGTTCCGAGGGACATGTGCCACCTTCTCCAAAATTCCGTTATACTCTTTGAAATGTACGGATAGTCGAAGTTTTCAAGAAAATTGAATCCGAACATTTTCCCAAGACCGATTGCCATATCCGAGTATCCGCTGAAGTCATAGTATATCTGAAGTGCAAACATAAGAACTCCGAACCAACTTAAAGGCACACTCAAATTATAGTTGCCGTTCAATTTAAATATTTCATCAGCAATTATCCCAAATTTATTTGCAAGTAATACTTTTTTTGAAAGTCCAACTATAAATCTTATTACACCGGTCGAGAATAAGTCAAGCGTTTCAACTCTTCCGTCTATTTCATCCGCAACGGTTTTATATCGAACAATAGGTCCTGCAATTAATTGAGGGAAAAGAGAAATATATAGTGCTATATCCAAAGGATTTTTCTTAACTTCCGCATTTTTCATATAAACATCAAACACATAACTCATACCTTGAAATGTGAAAAAGGAAATTCCAATCGGCATGTAGATGCTTTTCGTTTCAACACTGAAGTCAAAAATCTTTGAAAGATTCCCAACTATAAACATCAGATATTTGTAATAAAAGAGAATTGTAAGATTTAATATAACTACAATAGTGAGTGAAATTTTTCTTTGCTTTTCTCCTCCACTATTTACCGCAATACCACCAATATAATTTATAAAAATCGAAAGAAGCATCACAACTATCGCTTTCGGCTCTCCAACAAAATAGAAGAATAAAGAGCCTATGAGTAGAACGAAATTTCTCCCGTATCTAAATTTTTTCGGCAAAATATAATACAGAAACAGTATTGTCGGTAAAAAATAAAATAGAAATGATAAACTTGAAAAGACCATATCTGCCGCCTAATACATATAAATTTGTTCTAACTCTTCGAGTTCATTCGGCCCGACATTAAGGTTGAGAACTAGATTTGTAAAGCCCATTTTTGTCACAAATGAAACTTGACCCGGAGTTATAAGTTCAACCATGATTCTGTCTTTCGGAGGGTTCAGCTTTAGAAGTGCCCTCATAATTTCAACTTGTGATCCGTCTGCGGTTAAATAAATTTTTATATTTTTATTTTCTTCCATAAATTTAAAGAGATCTGCAGGGTCACTGCTGTCCGTTAAATTTGTCGTGACTGAATCGCTATTTGCATCATAATAAACCTTGATTGGAACAAATTCATCGCCCGCCCTTTCGGAAATTTCTTGGAGGCTTGTTGCGAGATTGCCATCAGGAATTTTAAATTCTTCACTCACAGTTTTTAGCTCTGCTTTCGAATCGGTCGTTTCGATATTTTCAAAAGGAACTATTGCAAGTTCTCCCTCTTTTTCTTCGCCAAATTTTCTGAATGTTTGGTCTTTAAATTCAGTCAAATCTCCACCGTAAATTAATAAGTCCGGCATGCCGAGTTTGATTGATTTAACTTCGTCTTCAGTGTAGTCCGAAACGTCTAAAAGTATGTTGTATCCGTTTTTCCTATAGAAAATTTCTTCATACTCATCTTTCGAATCCGCTTTTATTATAAGGCTGTCATGATTTCCGCTGACAGTCTTTACAAAAAATGCAAATTCACGTGGGTCTTTTGTGTCTACGATGAATTTATAGTTTTTGTATTTTCCAAGCACATCTCCAAGGGAAATATATCCCGTTTTTGCCGCTTCGAAATTCATATTTTCGCCGTTCGGGTTTGTCACATAGTAATCATCAAGAGTTTTATGGAGCGTCAAATAGAAATATTTGTATCCGTTTTGAATCGCGCCTTCAAGTTCGTCTTTCGTTTCGACAACAACTGCATTTGACGGCTTTTCATAAGCATTTGTAAGCTCGTCTTTGTTGCCTTTAGCCATAAGTTTTTCAATGCTGTTTGTGTCCAAAATTTTATTTGAAAGAGTGATTTCTTTTATCGCCTGTTTGTAGAGTTTCTTTGCCTCTTCATTCGGCGGCGTTTCCTCGCCGGTCTTTCTATTTACGAGAGTTCCGTTTTCAAAAATTCCGTCTCTTTTCATAGTAAATATATAGTCGTCGGAAATAAACGATCCCTTTCTCATATATCCTTCCGGAAAAGCGACACATGGATGATTTTTATCAAAAATATCGTGTCCGAATGTGATATATTTCGACGCATCGATACCGAAAAGATTTAAAATTGTCGGCATAAAGTCGAGCTGTGATCTCACCGATTCAACTGTTTTCTTTTCTTGTAGCTGCGGCACATGAATGATTAACGGCACATTCATAAGCTCATCGAAATCGAATTTCTTTCCGATAAATTCTGCTACTCTTAACATCGCATCCGCTTCAACGCCGGTTATTCCGTGATGGTCGCCGTAAAGTGCTATAACGGATCTGTCAAACAAACCGTTTTCCTTGATTTTATTCAAAAATTCTCCAAGCGCCTTGTCCGTATAGTGAACAGCGTTTATATATCTAAAGAAAAATGTGTCCTTGTCTTTGTCGAGTGCGCTTAAAGAGCCTTCATAATCCGGCATTTCGTACGGCACGTGGCTCGAAAGTGTAATTAAAAATGAATAGAACGGTTCCGATTGTTTTGAAATAATATCAAAAGATTGTCTTAAGAAACTTTCGTCTGAAAGTCCCATTCCGACAGTGTCATCAAGATTAAAATCGTCTTCGGCATAAAACTTGTCAAATCCGATGTGCGGATAAACTCTGTCACGCATCCAAAAGTCTCTCTTGTAGCCGTGAAATGCATCTACAAGATAGTTGTTGTCAGCAAAAATTTTCGGAAGTCCATAGAGATATGTGTCGATATATGCCTCATAGGATTGTGCCCTCATTGTAGGATAGAGCGAGTGAAGACTAACGAACTCCGCGTCCGAAGTGTTTCCAGCTCCAAGCATTTCGATATAATTCTTGCAATAAATACTTCCTGTTTCTTCAATCAATCGATTTAAGTTCGGCGTGATTTCCTCGCCGTTGTATTCCCTTCCAATCACAAAATCATTCATACTTTCGATTTGAATATGAATAAAATTGTCACCTTTTGCAATACCTGTGTATTCATTTTCATATTTGTCTTTGTTTAAATTATTAATGCTTTCAGAAACATCGTCCTCGTGTAGCTCGCCCGGCTTCGAAACGCTTTCCGCAATATCTCTTATGTGATAACCGAAGAGCGAAAGTTTTGAAGCCGACGCCATCTTTGAACCGGAAAATGCAAATAATGCGAGCATAACTGCAACTACAACGCTGAGAGAAATATATCTTGGAATATGAATATCGAAAAAGTTTTTCTTTAAAAGCTTTTCGATATATCGCTTAAAATAAATATAACCCGTGATTGGCAAATCCAAAATCAAAATGAGATTATTAATCTTAAACAATCTCTTAACGGCGTCTGTAACGCCTCCGAGATTTCCCGCGTGCCCAAGTTCGCTTATGACCGGCATGCGGTTGAAATATGAAAAATAAACCACATCCGCAAACATGATAAAACTTAAAATTGCATAGAGCACAAAACTCAAAACTCTGACTTTCTTACCTCTTTTTCTTAGAAGAATATAAAATGCGGTAATGACCGCAAAGTCCATCAAAAAAACCAACATCGGTGCAAATTGGACCTTGGTCTCCGTGTAAAACAAAATAAGTTTTAAAATAAGTAAAATATATAGTAACATATTCTCTCCATTTCTAAATCATTTTATAAAAATAATTCTACTACATATTAGTTATATAGTCAAGTTTAACGTTTTTGCACAATAAAAAAGACTGCATTTTGTGCAGCCTTTAAAACTATGCTAAATTCATATTTGCAATATCAAGTTTTTCATCATTTCTTAAAACGGTTCTATCGAGAATGAGTGCGATGACCATTCCAATAATTGCTGTGAATACCCAAGCGAAACCGTCTTTTCCGAGAGGGAGTTTATATAAGAAGTTTTGAATAATCGATAAGTTTTCATTTATCGCGGCAACTCCATATAGAAGTCCCATTACAAGTGCGCCGTATGCACCTCCGATATAAACTGTTCTTCTTTTCATTTTGTGTCTGATTAAATTCAATAGTATTAAAACTATTGCGACCGGATATAAAACGCTCAAAATCGGAACTGAAAGTTTGATGATGTTGTTTACTCCCTTTACCGAGAGGAAGAATGAAATGATTGTTACAACTGTAACTGTAAAATTATATTTGATTTTTCCGTTACTCATTTCGCTGAACGTGTTTGCAATTGTTGTCATAAGTCCGATTGAGGTTGTGAGACATGCAAAGCACATTGAAATCGAAAGAAGTGTACGTCCGAAAGTCGAGCCGATTGCTTCAACAAGTTTGATTGTTGCTTCGGTTCTTGCGATATCTTTAAATCTGATTGAGCCGGTTGCTCCGAGATATATAAATCCACCGTAAACAATGAATAATCCAAGTGCTGCAATTATTGCCGCGCCGATTGTCGCTTTTTGAATTTTCTTTTCGTCTGTGAGCTTTGATTTTATAGACATTATTGCAACGCCCGCCATTGCAAAACTTCCAATTGCGTCCATTGTTTGATAACCTTCCCTGAATCCCATTCCGAACGGATCCGGAACAAGCGGTTCGCCCGGTGCTCCGATAGGGTGAATAATACCTTTAACAATAAGTGTTACCAATAGTATAAGAAGAATCGGAGTGAAATATTGTCCAATTATGTCGATTACTTTCGATGGTCTCAACACTAAAAAATATGTCAATAAAAAATAAACAAATGAAACTACAACTCTTGAAAGTGGCATCCCTAAAATTGTACCCCAATCAAAGTCTCCAAAAATCGGAACGATACCGATTTCAAATGTCGTTGCAGCTGTTCTTGGAATCGCAAGAAAAGGCCCGATGCACATAAGTATAAGGGTGTTGAAAATAAGTGCAAATTTTTTTGAAACTATGCCTGTAAAGCTGAGCATGCTTCCCTTTGTGTTTGTAGTTGCAATGATACCCAAAAGTGGCATTGCAATTCCGGTGAATAAAAATCCAAGTGTGGCTATAGGGAATAATCTTCCGGTGTTGATTCCGATATTCGGTGGGAAGATCAAGTTGCCCGCCCCCAAAAACATTGCAAATAGAGCAAAGCCCGTCACCATCACATCTTTAATAGTGAATTTTCTTTCCATAATAGTAAAATACCTCCAATAAAAATATCTGTATTAGTTTTTAGCTTTACTATACTAATACTGTGTATAAAAACATGAATCCATGATTCATGTTCAATAAAAAGCAAGTTCGACCAAACTTGCGAGCAAAGTCAAACCCACTTTATATCCAAATTATTCGCCTTGTTCTTCCTTTTGTTTTCTCAAAGCTTCTTCTTGCATTTTGTGTCTTGTTTTAAGATCCATTGCATCGACCGATTCTTCCGGAGCTTTAGCTTCCACCGTTCTTAAAACTCTTTTTTCTGCTCTGACCGGAGTGTAAACCGTGTCGAGTTTTCCCATCAATTCGTCCAAAGTTCTGTATGCTTTTTGTCTTATTGCTTCAAAACGTTCTTCCATTCTAATCATCTTCTCCTTTAAATGCTATGACGAAAATCGCCATTAAAAATATGCTTGCCACAACAGGCACAATGAACATCCATCCATAGTAGTGTTCAACCCCACCGAAAATCGCTCCGGCGTTATTTATCATTTCCGCCTTGTCATCGAAAAATCCGAGCCAGTTTGCAATATGGTAAACCGGCGTGACGCTGATTGCTCTGAAACACACCAAATAAAGTGATTCCGTGAGTGCAATGTTTTTTATAATTCCCGGAATGTTCGGCCAAAGTATTGCCGCCACAATCGAAAATATATTCGAAACAAGCATAAACCAATGCATTCCAAAGAATGCTCTTTTAAACGAGATTCCTCTTTTAGAAATTTTTCTCGTATATATAAACCAAATTGCTCCGGTTACAACCGCCCATATTAATGATATTATATCACTTATTGTTGCAATTGTCGTTAGTCCGTAGTAAAGCAACGAAGACATGGCCGGAATTGCAAATCCGACAAACAAAAACATTCTGTCCGTTGCCTTTTCTGTGAACTGTGTGTGTAAAATTTTATCCTTTATATCTATATTCAAAAAATCACCTATTCCAAAGTTGCGCCGCAAGATTTGACATATTTTTTCAAACCCTCGCTCACAAAATGTGTTCCGTCTTTATAAATAATGTAATATTCATATCCAGGAAAATCTTTCAAACATTCGTCAATTTCGTCCTTGCTCTTTAAGAAGAGTGTTGTTGAAAGAAAGTCGCAAAGAAAAGCATCATCCCCCACAATTGTGATGGATCTCTTTTCATTGTCCGACGGATAACCGGTATTTAAATCGACAATGTGGTGATAATTTTTCCCGTCAATTTCCACAAATCTTTGATAGTCACCGCTCGTTACGAGGGATTTGTCAGTTGTGTAAATGATGTCAAACGGATCGCCGAGGTCAAATGGATTTTCGATTCCGATGCTGTAATTTTTTCTGTCAGCAGCTCTTCTCCCGTGAACCGTAACGTTTCCACCCGAGGAAATAATAAAATTTTTTATTCCAAGTGAATCAAAATCTTTTTTCAGTTCTTCGTTCAAATAACCTTTGCAAACCGAGCCGAGGTCAACCGCTGCACCGCTGTTGAGTGAGATGTGGTCGCCGTCAACAATTACGCTTCCCTTGCCCCCTTGCATAAGAGCATCTTTTATATCACTTTCCGGCGGAAGTACGCCACTTTCTATTGCGTCTCTCCAGATATCGAAAAGTTTTCCCTTTGAAATGTCAACCGCATTTCCGGTTTGATCTTCAAGTTTTAATGTTCTTTCCAAAATCGGTGCAAGTTCAGGCCAATCTTTTTCACCTGATTTGTTAAGTTCATCAATCGCACCGCCTTCAAAATTTGAAAGCACATCATTTAAATGTTTTATCTTATCTTCAATTACAGTTTTTACTTTTGCTTCGTCAACATCGTCTTTGAAATATGTAATTTCAATTACAGTATCAAAATAGTCATAAAAGACCATGTCATGCTTTGCTTCATCTTTAGGCTTGCACGCACTCATAAGAATTGCACAAACAATTAGTCCGAAAACAATAAATCTTTTCTTCATCAAATTTTATCCCCCAATAATACAATCGCTTTTAAATATACATCATCATTTGAGAATTTTATCGCCTTTCCGGCATCACTAAGCGTTTTTCCTGTCGTAATTACGTCGTCCAAAATAATATAACGTCCCGTTTTCACCGGCTCTTTAACCTTTATGCCGTGGTCAAAACTTGCACGTTTAAAACCTGTCATTGTGTGACTCGGCTTTGTCGGCATACTCTTTTTTAAAATATCATAAAGCGGAATACCGTAGTCCACAGAGATTCTTTTCGAAAGCTCGTAGCTCACGTTGAAACCTCTTTTCAGCTGTCTTATAAAGTCCGACGGTATATAAATTATGCCGTCGATATTTTCAAATGAGCATTCTTTCTTTATTATATCATAAAAGAAATCAAGATAACCATAAATTTTTTCAAATTTTAATTTTGACATATATTTTTTGAGAATTCCCATATACCGAAAAATCACTTCGAGTTCGTCGATAAAGTCAATTGAATTTATCGTGTTTGCCCTTTCAAATTCGCCGTAGCATCTTTCGCATATAGGATATTCACCCTCGTTACATATCAAGCAGGCCTTCTTCAAATCTTATTACCTCGTCAATCTTTTCTTTAAGTGTTGTATTTCTCTTTTGCACCTCGGTATTTTTTATCATCGTGCGGAAAACATCCCGGCTGCCCATCGAAATTAAAAGCTCTTTCGCACGCGTGATTCCGGTGTAGAGAAGATTTCTGTTGTTCAAAAATATATTTCTCGCCCATGCAATGAAAATTATGCACGGAAATTCCGAGCCTTGCGATTTGTGAACGGTGATTGCATAAGCAAGCTCGAGTTCTCTCAAGTCGTCATCGTCATACACCGCATAGTAGTCATCAGAAAAAAGAACCGTTAGTTGTGAATTTTCAATGTCAACGTCAGTCACAATTCCGATATCGCCGTTAAAAACTCCCTTCGTCGTGCCACGTTCGATTGTCTTATATTTAATCTCGCGGTCATAGTTGTTCGTTATTTGCATAACTTTGTCACCGAGCTTAAACATTCTATCGTTGTGCTTTAAAATCATTTTCTTTTCCGGATTCAATTTTTCCTGCAGAACAACATTTAAATTGTTCACTCCGATTTCACCCTTTCTCGTTGGAGAAAGGATTTGAATATCATTGAATTTGTCAAATCCGTAGTGATTAGGCAGTCTCGAGTCCACAAGTTCGACCAATTCATTTAAAAAGGCCTCATGGTTGTATTCATCCAAAAAGAAAACGTCCGAATCCTTTTCATTAAATTTTGGCTCACCGCCCTCTTTTATAGTCTTTGCAACAACCGCAATCTCGCTTGTGTCAACAGTTCTGTGAATTGTTTCGAGCTTCACCTTCGGCATTTCCTCTACTCGAAGGAGATCCTTTAAAACATTTCCCGGTCCGACACTCGGAAGCTGGTCCGCATCTCCCACCATAATGAGCGACGTGTCCTCTCCCATAGACTCCAACAGCTTTTGATAGAGATTTATATCGACCATACTCATCTCATCGACAATCACAACATCGGCGTCGATGTCCTCTACGTCCATTATAAAATTGTCGTCATCATCCGACGGTCTCAAACTAAGAAGTCTGTGGAGTGTCGCCGCTTCGACTCCCGAGCTTTCCTCAAGCCTCTTTGCCGCACGCCCCGTCGGTGCCGCCAAAACAAAACTGAGTTTCAGCTCCCGCAAGCCTTCGAGAATCGCACGAACAATCGTGGTCTTTCCAGTTCCAGGTCCGCCGGTTATGATTGCAATATTGTTTAGAAGCGCCATCTCAATCGCCTGTTTTTGCGTTTCGTCGTATGAGATGTTCTTGCCCGCGAAAAGATTTTCAAGTATTTCCTTCACGCCTGCTCTGAAAGGCTTAGGCCTTTTTATGAGCTGAACGGTTTTACTTGCGGCACTGTTTTCAATCGCATTTAAAACTGTCGGATAAATCATCGGCTCTCCCGTCGACGGCTTTCTTACAACATCTCCCTTTATTATGAGCTCCTGAAGTGCAACGTCAAAATCCGGTGCATCTTTTTTTAGAAGGCGTTTTAATCGAGTTCTGATTTCGCTCTCATAGAGAAAAATATTGCCCTCGAGTCTCGAATCGTAAATGACGTACATTATCGCCGCTTGTACTCTTCTTATGTCGAGCTCTCCGATGCCCACAGTTCGTGCGATTCTGTCCGCCTTAAAAAAGCCGAAACCGCGCACATCTTTTATAAGGCGATACGGGTCATCCATAATCATACTCTTTGCATTGTCCTGGTAAATATTGTAGATATTATATGCGTCTTGCCCGAAAATTCCGAGCTCCGCAAGGTCGACAATCGACTTTCTCGCAAGCTTTCCGATTTCCAAAGCTTCCTTTATCTTATGTAATTTTTTCGGACCGATTCCCTTTATCGTCAAAAGTTTTTCCGGATTGTTTTCGAGCATATCCATCGTGTCTTCTCCGAATTTATCCACAATTTCCTTCGCAACTTCTTCGCCGATATAAGGAAGATTTCCCGACTTCAGATAGTTGTAAACGCCGGCGGCGCTCATATCGTCCAAAACTTTATAACTTGTAAAACTGAACTGTTCGCCATACTTCGAATGAACTATAATGTCTCCTTCGAGCTCCAATGGAATTCCGACGCTTGGCGATAGAATGTTTCCGGTGCAAATGATGTCGTCATCTTCCGTATCAAAAAGAAACACGGCAAAACCGTTGTCGTCGTTTTTATAAATTATTCTTTCGATACTGCCCTTGATAATCATATTGCCTCCTCGCGATTTCGCTACATATATTATATAATAACCGATGAAATTTGTCTAATAAAAAAGCAAACCCATAAAATGAGTTTGCTAAAAATCGATTAGTATCTGAGTCTAAAAGTGCGAATAAAATATTTCTTTGCGAATAAAAATATCAGCACAGTTACTCCGAATGCAATATAAATATATTTTTCGATATTTAATATATTTGCATTTTTTAAAATGAATAGTGCAAATACAAGTCCGCTAATAAATCTCACAACTTTGTATGCCGGAGATTTTACATTGAGCTCAGCTGAATAAGGCGAGAAAATATAATAAACCATAATTTCAACAAGTCCCATGCTTGCCATCATCGCCAAATATGCAGCCATAATCCTTGCAAATTCAATAGGTTCAAATTTCAAACCGTTTAAAAATATCAAAATCAAAAATCCCAATCCTACACTCAGTAAATCAAAAAAGCTGGACTTTATAAGCATTCTTATACGATATTTGAGCGATTCATAGAGCCCCTTTTCGGTCAAAATTTTATTTTTCAAAAGTATTCTGTCCACATTTCTAAAGCACATTTGAAGAAGCGCTGCGGAATATCCCGTACCGACGGCAAATGCAATCGCAAGTCCGCTTATTTCCGAAAAGCTTTCAGGCTTTTTTATAATCCCGATCTTTATAGCGATTGAATAAATTATGAGTATGGCGATGCTCCCCGAAAAATTGCCCCTTAGATTTTTTTTGAAAACTTTCCTATATCTACTGAAAAATGCCATGTCGATATATTTCGCCGGGTCGACATCTTTGTATTTGTTTTGAAAATTTTGAATTTCTTCCGCATCGGACACAAGATATTGTGAGCTATCTTCGTTAATCGCCGTGCTTACACTCATCTTAACAACTTGTCCCGATGAATTTGCGGTAATCCTTTTTAGTGCTGGATAGTTTTTATATTTTAAAATAAATGCTATTCCTAAAATTGAAATAACAGCAGAAGCTATTGTAAGAATGTTCAAAATTTTGTCGTTTAGATTTAAATCAACTCTCAAAAATATTACTAAGCCGCCGAGAATGACAAATAATGCCGAGATGAGGGCTCTGATTTCAGATTTCGGAAGTGTCTCTCTTTTTTTGATATAATTTAAATATATCATATTTACAAGAAGCATCGACGCCAAATTTAGAACCGCTAATTTCAAAGCGATTCCCAAATCTTGGAACACATAATATGTCGCCGGAAAATTTGCCAAAATCGATATCACGATGTTCGTAAAAATTTTATTTAAATAATAAACCCTTGAGTTTATTGAAAACAAATTCAAAAATATATAGTCGTCTTCATTGTGTATCAAAAATGTCGGCTTCGATATCTTTGATGCGATGACCGCAATCAAAATATAAGACAACAGTTTTACCGATATATTGTCGATGCCGAGTCGAACGAACAAACGCCAGAAAATCAATGCCGTAAAAATCGACGGCAGAATTGTTTCTTTTATAAGCTCGAATAAAAAACCGAAACCCGCAAGAATTTTTTTGAGTCCTGTGTTTTTATAAAGCTTTTTAAATGAAAGAATTTTTAACCCCGGTAACTTCGACAAAAAATTTATAAAAGCATTTGTACTCATCAATTGTTTTAGAGAACGCAATTCATAAAACATTATATTTCACCTATCAAATAATCTTCAAATGCTTTCAAATCGCTTCTGTCTCCGTCGTAGTGCGCAACGTTCAGCTGTTTGTTCTTCAAAATCGCAAGTTCGTCGCTCACATCCGTTGCAAGCTGAACAATATGCGTTGACATAATTATAATGTGCTCACTCTTCATTGAAATCAGCATTTCTTTTATATCGTGGCTAACGATTATGTCGAAAGAGCTGAGCGGCTCGTCCAAAAGAATAATTTTCGGTTTTAAAATAAACGCACACATAAGTTGCACTTTGTTTTTCATGCCGAAAGAATATTCTCTAATAAGTACATTTCTATCGCTTTCATTTATATTGAACAAATCGAAAAGCTTTTCCGTGTCGAGACTGTGGTCCGCATTTTTATTGAGTTTAACAAATGCATCGATAAATTCCCTTCCCGTCAAAAACTCCGGCAAAATCGGAGAATCGCTTACAAGATATATGTCCTCCTCTTTCAATTCCCGAATAACTCCGTTCTCTTCGATCTGAGGCACCGGGCCCTCATACTTTTCCTCGCCGTTTAAACAATGAAAAAGCGTTGTCTTCCCGGTTCCGTTTCTGCCTATGACACTATAAATTTTTCCCTTTTCAAAAGTGTATGACAAGTCTTTTAAAACTTCTTTGTCGCCATAACTTTTTGACAGATTCTTAATTATGAATTTCATATTGCCTCCTTCTATGTATGATATAATTATATCATACATATTTATCCAATTCAATATCTTTAGCGTTTTTTTGATAGATTATCTTAATACATTTGTCATTTTTTATTTAAATATCTTATTTCAATTAAACTCTATATTACATTTTACAATTCTTTTGATTTATACCTAAACAAAAATGGACTTGCACTTTTACCAAAACACAATGTGTAAATAAGTAAAATACAAATCCATTAATTATCAATTTTTATATATTAAATTATACCGCTTACAATTCGTATAAGCTTCCGAATCTGTAGCCCATATTCACAGCTTTGTCGATAATCTCTCCCAAGATTTCCGCATTTGTGTTTGAAACGGCGTGCAGTAGAAGCACGCTTCCCGGGTGAAATTGTCCGGTTATTTTTTCAATTGCGAATTTTTTGTCGGGTTGATTGTCGCGTAGCCAGTCTTTGTATGCGAAGCTCCAAAACACAGGTCGATAGCCCATATCGTTTATAAATTTGAGCGTTCTTTCGCTGTAGACACCTTCCGGCGGTCTCATAAAACTTGCAAGATTGTTTCCTGTTTTCTCTTTGTAAAGAGTTTGAAGACCCGTAATGTCGTTCTCAAGCTTTTTCGGATTTTTTATCGCCTCGACTTGGTTCAAGTGGTTGACCGAGTGGTTGCAAACGAGATGTCCCTCGTTCGCCATTCGATTCACAAGGTCGAGATTCGATTTTACATATGCTCCCGTGACGAAAAACGCCGCCTTTACACCTTTCGCTTTTAATGTGTCCAAAATTTTCGCGGTGTTGTTGTTATATTCATAACCCTCGTCGAACGTGAGATACAGTACTTTCTCGTCGGTTTTCGCCTGCCAGATTCCGTTGTATTTGTTTAAAAGATTTGACGTCTTTTCAGGAATTGTGCTCTTGCCGTTTCCACCTGCCTTTTTCGGATTGAACCACCAACCCGCTTTTTCGTTTGAAAGCGAAGCATAGTCGCCCGATTCCTTTTTGACCGGTTCTTCGTTTTTGACCGGTTCTGCAGGAGTGTCGTCTTTTTTTGACGAAACCAAATCTACAGTTTCATCTTTTTTATCCTCATTTTTGTCGACCGCTTTATTTGTATCCTTGTTTTCATTTTTCTTTTCGTCGGACTTTTTATCAGTTGTTTTGTCGTCAGTCTTTTTATCCTCAACATCCGACTTTTCATCTTTTTTCGAGCTTTCAGATTTCTTTTCTTCAGTTTCTTTTTTCGGTTGAACTTCCGATTTTTTATCTTCTTTCGACTCATTTGTCGTGGTTTCGTCTTTTTTCGGCGTTTCAACATCGGTTTTTGCGGTTTCTTTCGAATCTGAATTTGAATCCACATTTGTATCTACATTTGATTCATCATTTGCTTCGCTATCAGTCACGTCATTTTCGTCATCCAAAATCGGCGACATCTCGTCCGCTTTTTTTATCTCTTTATTTTCAAGCGTTCCCCTGCCGTATTCCTCAACGATACTGCATCCCGAAAAAATAACCGAAATTGCACACAATAATACTAAAAATTTTCTTTTCATTAAACATTAAACCTGAAGAGAACGACGTCGCCTTCCTGCATGATGTAGTCCTTGCCTTCGAGACGAACTTTTCCTTCTTCTCTCGCCTTAACAAGCGAACCGCCGAGTTCAACAAGCGTGTCGTAGTTCACGATTTCCGCGCGAATAAATCCGCGTGCTATGTCCGAGTGAATCTTTCCTGCAGCGTCTTGTGCTCTTGTGTTTTGCTTGATTGTCCAAGCTCTTGTTTCCTGTTCACCTGTGGTCAAAAAGCTCATGAGTCCGAGCGTTTTGTAGCTTGCCTTGACAAGTTTGTCGAGTCCCGATTCTTTGAGACCCATTTCGCTCAAGAACTCTTTCTTTTCATCATTTGAAAGTTCGCTCAGCTCTTCTTCGATTTTTACGGAGACAGTCAAAACTTCTTCGCCCGTATTTGAAGCGTATTCTCTGATTGCATCGACATATTTGTTGTCGCCCGAAACCAAATCATCGTAGCTCACATTTGCAACATAAATGAGCGGTTTTGCAGTCAAAAATTGGTAGCCCGCCAAAACTTTCTTTTCATCTTCATTTAATCCGAGACTTCTCACCGGCTTCGTGTTGTTCAAACATTCATTTACTTTTTCCAAAACTTCAAGCTCCGATTTGAGGCTCTTGTCCGCTCTCGCTTGCTTTTCAAACTTCGGAAGAATATTTTCAATCATTTGCATATCCGCAAGTAAAAGTTCCGTGTCAATCGTTTCGATGTCACGAACCGGGTCGACACTTCCGTCAACGTGCACAATATTTTCATCATCAAAAGCTCTCAGAACGTGAACAATTGCATCCACGCTTCTTATGTGGCTCAAAAATTTATTTCCGAGCCCTTCTCCCTTGCTCGCACCTCTGACTAGCCCGGCAATGTCGTAAAATTCAATAACTGCCGGCACAATCTTTTTAGAATTGTTAAGCTTTGAAAGCACGTCGAGCCTTTCGTCCGGAACGTTTACCGCACCGACGTTCGGGTCTATCGTACAGAACGGATAGTTTTGTGCATCCGCCTTATTATTTGTAATTGCATTAAAAAGGGTACTCTTTCCAACATTTGGAAGCCCTACAATACCAAGTTTCAAAATATTTCACCTCTTATACATTATAACTTATTTTGTAAAATAATAAAAGACCAAATGGCTATTGGTCTTCGAGTTTATCCGTAAATTCATTTTTAAAATCACGCTTCGAATATGTGTAGACATGTCTGAAGATGTAACCCTCATATCTTGCGAGTCCGAATTGTGTGTATCTCTCCTTCGCCTTGTCGGAAAGTTTTCGAACAAATGCATCTCTGTATCTGTTTTGGCGATATTCTTTTATATTGAACGGATTTTTCTCGTAGTTATAAACGAGAATAAAATCCACATTTTCTCTCGAGTGTGCCATCGTTTCGCCCGTAATGTCCGTGTACATAATCACGGAATTTAGCATTTTATCAATAATAGAGCTTATTAAAGCCTTATCCACAATGCCGTTTTTAAATTCAATCATAGTCGCATGATTTTCGTGAAAAACGAGCGCATCGATACTTTTCGGATTTACATAAGTGTCGAGTCTCATCACATAGTCGTCCTTGACCGCATCGAAATCAATCGCAACATATTCCGACTCAGTCATATATTCGACATCGGAAGGGTTGTGGTTGTCCACGGAGATGAGTTTCAAAGTGCGTAGATGTTTTTTAAATAAATTATTCATCTCGATATGCCTCATCGTCGAGTTTTAAAAACGGATTTACAAGTTTCTTATAAATCTTCTCGACGTTTTCGGTATAGTCTCTTATTATAGCGAAATTTCCTTCATTTTCGCTGAAATAGAATTTTAAATTTTTATATATATCACTTTTCTCGGAATATACTTCGATTGCATTCAAAAGATACGGACTGTGCGTGTTTAAAACAATTTTGCTCTTCATCGTTTTATTTATCTCAACAATGATTTTTGCAAAAAAGAGTTGCCACTCCGGGTGAAGATGAATTTCCGGCTCGTCCAAAACTATAATAGTATTTTCATCAATCCAACCGTTTTCAATCAAACGCGCAACAATCAAAAGCGTCTTCACTCCCGACGATGTGTTTCTTATGTCCACAGTCTTTTTGTTTTTTGTTTCATACCAAAAACATCCGTCCCTTTCGGCGAGCGTTCCCTCAACTTTTTCATAAATTCGTCCCGGAATTTCACTCCCGTCGACAGTTTTGTTTTTTGAAACGAGCTTTTTTTGCAAATCGATTCTGTGTTTCGGATAAAACGATTTCAAATGTTCAATCGAATCCATCGGCACATCCAAAATGTGCGGATCATCAAGATAAATCGAGTGATAATTGTTTTCTCCATCAATTCTCGCCTCGATTTTCGACTCTGTCACATCGATTTCCCCTTCGATATTCTCCGCCGAAAAAATTATCTTGCCGTCATTTTTTGCATTGAAATTGTAAACCGCACCGTTAAATTCGTCTGAAATTCTATTTTCTATCATCTCGCCCGTTGGCTTTTGTCCGCAGTCGAAAATGCTGTAAAGCACACGTCCGACCGTACTCTTTCCCGAACTGTTTTCGCCCGCAATAACGGTTATTCCGTCGACAACAACGTCCGCTTTGTCAATCTTCGTAATATTTTCGAGTTTTATCCTCATCTGATCCACCCTTCATCTCTCAGAAATTTAGTGATTTTCTCTATGAAACTAAGCTTGACCGGCTCCTCATATTTGTCGTTCATGCTTATTTCCATCTCTTTCTTGTGCGAATTAAATGGCACTTCAGAAACTTCTCTATATATTATATCATATTGACCGTCATTTTTTAAACGCCTTGCGTTTTCGGTGTCCTTCCATTGTCTTTCGATAAATCCGTTCAATCTGTTTTTTAAATACGGCGCTTCAATCGGAGTCAAAATCTCAACTCTTCGAATTGTATTTCTAGTCATCATATCTGCGGAGCCGATGTAGATTTTTTCATCACTTCCCTCGCCGAATTTATAAATTCTCGAATGCTCGAGAAATCTTCCGACAATGCTTCGAACTTCTATATTTTCCGTCACATTTTGAATGCCCGGAACGATCGAGCAAATTCCCCTTATCATGAGTCGTATTTGCACACCCATCATCGAGGCGAGCGCAAGTGCACGAATCACTTCGCGGTCAGTGAAGCTGTTCATCTTCATAAAGATTCTTCCCTTTGCTCCCTTTTCGATTTCCTCAAAAATCATATCTATGATCGATGACCTTACCGTTGATGGCGACTGCAAAAGTTTATTGTAAACGCCGTCAAGTTTTCCGAGACACATATTCTTAAAAAACTTCGTTGCATCCTCTCCAATCGCTTTGTCCGATGTGACGAAGCTGATGTCGGTGTAGAGTTTCGACGTCGACTCGTTGTAGTTTCCCGTTCCGATTTGCGTTATATAAATCGGCTCTCCGGATTTCGACCTTTTCGTTATAAGGCAGATTTTAGAGTGCACTTTAAAACCTTCCGTACCATAAAGAACATTGCAGCCCGCATTGAAAAGCTCTTCGCTGTAGTCGATATTGTTCTTTTCGTCAAATCTCGCCCGAAGCTCCATAAGAACCGTCACATCTTTTCCGTTTTCCGCTGCGCGCACAAGATTTTGAACAACTTTTGAATTTTTCGAGAGCCTGTAAATCGTAATCTTTATGGATAAAACATCCGGGTCGTTCGCCGCCTCTTCCAAAATCTTAATAAACTGCTCCATGCTGTCGTACGGATAGAAAAAGAGAAAGTCCTTGTCCATAACCTGCGAAATAATCGACTCTGTCGGTTTTATCGCACTGTTAAGGCCGCCTTTAAATGGAGGATATGAAACTTTTTTCAAAGTCTCCTCGTCGATTATGCTCGAAAGTTTAAAAGCATAGTCCATATTGAGCGGAGTTTTTGTGACAAAAATTTCGTTATCTTTTATGTCGAGATTTGCCATAAAAAATTTTTTCATTCTCGGACTCAGCTCTTTTGAAGAAGTCATCCTTACACATCCGAGCCTCTTTCTTTTTTTCAAAATATTTCTCATCTGTGTTACATACTCTTCCTCGCCGACTTCCTCGTCGTCAATCGTGAGGTCAGTGTTTCTCGTAGCGCTTATAACGCACTTGTCCTCGATTTTAAACTCCGTATAGAGCTTGTCCAAAAAATTCAAAATTATATTTTCTGTCAAAATATATCTCGTGCCTTCGGTGCCCAACTTAAAAAACTTCGGCAGCGTTTCCGGAATATTTAAAATTCCGAAAGTCCCTTTTTCTTCAACAGGCGATTTCAGCTCGCAGGTAATATAAAGTTCATTGTTTTCAAGAAATGGAAATGGGTGACTTCTTGCAATTACCATCGGACTTAAAATCGGCTCGATTCGCGATTTGAAAAGTTTCAGCACATACTTCTTTTCATCTTCCGTGAGCTCCTCAAACGAAACATTTTGAATGTCGTCTTTTCTAAGCTCATTTTCCACATCGAAAAAAACATTGTCCTTCAGACCGTAGAGTCGTCTCACCGCTTCCAAACACGCTTCGTGTTGCTCTTCCGGCGTCATATTCGTGCGCGAATCGCGCGGCGGATCTTTAAGTTTTTGAAGATCCAAAAGACTTCCGATTCGAACCATAAAAAACTCCTTGAGATTTGAAACGAAAATCGCAATGAACTTGAGTCTTTCGTAAATCGGCACATTTTTTATAGTCGCCTCTTCAAGCACCCTTTCGTTGAACTTTAGCCATGACAGTTCTCTGTTTTGGGTGTAGGTTTCCATCTTCGGTAACTTCCTGTACAAATTTTCTCTCGCATTTAAATCTATATCGCTCATTTTCTCCCCTCGCTCAAATAATTTGTCAAAACTCCTTCTCTAACGCCGAACTTCGAAACATAGACCGTCTTCGCTTCGGACATCCTTAAAATTTCCATCAAAATTATAGTCCCCGGAAAAATTGTGTGAACTCTTTCAGGCGAAACCTTCAAAACATATTCGTATGTTTTTTTGTCCTTCTTTTTTAATTTGTCGTAAAGTTCAAAAACAAACTCCGACTTGATCATCTTATTTGATTGAAGCGACTTCATTTCCATAATTACATTCGAAACCGCTCTTATCGTTCCGCCGACTCCATAAACCTCGTCGCTTTTTAAATTCTCGCTGTAAATCGGCTCGAATTTTTTTACGACATATTTTTCCGCTGTTTCAATACTTTTCTTTGGAATGAAAATCCCCGAGCTATATTTCTTAAACAGATTTAAAGAACCTAGCGGAATCGAATTGTTGTATACCGTCTTTCCCGCCTCAATCGAGGTGATTTCCGTAGAACCGCCGCCGATGTCGACGATAAGTCCGCTTGAAACATCGTACTTTTCCTTGACTCCCAAATAACCGAAATAGGCTTCGTCGACTCCCGAAACAATCTCAACCGGCTCGTCAATCTCTCTCTTTAAAATCTCTTTCACTTCTTCAATATTTAAAATATTTCTAAGAGATGCGGTTGCAAAGATTTTTATCTCTTCGAAACCCAAAACCTTTGCAGTCTTTATTAAACCGTTTAAAATTCTTAGTAGCTTTTCAATCCCGTCTCTCGAAAGAAAACCCTTTTTGACATAACTTGCAAGTCCCGCCGTAGTCTTTTTGTTTAAAAGCTCGTAGAATTCATCGCCCTCCACGTTGAAAAGCGACATCCGTATTGTGTTCGAACCGATATCTATGATTGCGATTTTTCTCATATTCCACCTCATATATAAATTGGATTTATATCCAATAAAATTATAAACTTCAAATATTAAAACTATGTAAAATTTATACAAATATGACCCGTTTTAATAAAAACATCTATAATTTATTAGTTATTTTATTTCAATACAATCCATAAATGTTTACAACAAAAAATCTGTCGGAGATTTTCCAACAGATTTATTTCAAATATCTAATTTTGTCATCAGGGTAATATGGGAACTTGAACTCGTAACCATCGTAATTAAAACTTATTGTACACATTTTTTCGCCGTCATAGCGTGACCACGCTTTTTCCATCATTTCCGTCATTTCTTGTAGATTTTTTCGATTCAATATATTTTTCTTTCTGAGTTCCAAAAATACATCCTTGTCTGTGAATGCAGAGCTGTAAAGTTCTGTGTTCTTAGGTCCTATCCACTTTTCTTCAATACTTTCTTCGCTCAATTCATTTTTACAAATCTCTTTGTAGTAAAGAATCACATGAAGCAAATCGCGATACTCATCGCCCGTCATCTCCACATCTCTAAAATAAAGGCTCGCGTTTAAAGTTTCCGGTGCATTTGTAACATAAAGAAAGAAAAAGAGTAGCAAAAGATAAGCATAAAAACTTTTAGGTATAATATCTTTTAAAAATTTTCTTATCATTAAAAATGCCTCGTTGGATCCCTATAAACTTCAACTTCATAGAACGGGTAGTTCAAATAACTTTTGTAACTGAACCTTAGCGGCTGCCGCATAAAGTAGACAAGTTTTATAAGACAAATGATAGACAGGGCAATAAAATAAACATTGAGTGCCGTCCTCAAACCCTTAATAAGCCATTTGTTTCTCAGTTTAAATTTTTCATAGCGACCATTTTCCATATAAGTCCCTCCTAAAATTTTCATAATTTTAAACTCACTCTTCGATTGATAAATTAACTTTTAATAGATAATTATCGCGAAACACTTCTCTCAACACTTATCGGAAACTTAAACTTGTATCCCTTATATTCAAAACTTATAGTCGACATAGTCTTTCCATCGTAGTTTTCAATCGCTTTTTTTATTATGCTATTTATCCTCGAAAGATTTTTCTTGTTTAATATATATTTTTTTCTGAGTTCAAAGAATGTGTTCATATCCGTAAAAACCGAGCTGAAAAGCGCATCGTTTGCCGGAGCGATCCAATCCTTTTTTTCTCTCTCTTTGCTTGTAGGCTTTGACAAAGTCGCGTCGTAATAGTATGTCAAAGTTTTTAAATCTGCAATTTCTTTTTCGCTAAGTTCTATCGTTTCCGTTTCCACATCCGCAATCGCAACTCTCGACCGGAAAGTCGTGTGGAAATTTGTAGATAAGAAGAAAATGAAAGCAAATAAAAGCCCATTGCATAAATATCTAATATTTGCAGCTCTCAAATCTTTTTTCATAGCTCTATCTCCTATCATCCAATCTCAAATTCTCAGTTTCCACATAATATCTGCCGTCTTCTTCATTATATGAAAAAATAAATCCCTTCGGACAAAGAAGCATATGGATTGTATAGATTACCATAAATACAACGATAATAAACTCCACTATAGACGCCTTCCTATTCATTGTGTTTGCATCTTCAAATCCTATTCTCATATAATTCTCCTTTCTTATATAATTTCTCCTACTAAGAAATGTTTGTATATAACAAATACTGCAAAAAATCATCTCTAGAAAATAAATTTCTTTTAATACTCGCCATATACAACTGATTAAATCCTCTTATACTAAGTCTTTTATAAATTCGCGAGAACTTGGATGAAAGGCCTTTCTGACTATAGAAAAACTTTTCAGCAACGTCACTAAAGCCGTCGCTCATTGTATAATACTTTATAAGTTCCATATCTTCAAAACTTAAAAAATTTTTATCTCTATTTATATTTATTTCTTCTAAGTTGACAAGTTTAGTTAAAAATTCTTTTACAATTTCATAATCATCTATTATATAAAAATAATTTGCTCCCAATGTCTCTGTCTTCATATAGCTATAATATGAAAACCCGTGGCTGTATATATACGTTCTTTTATTGTGTCTTTTTATAAATTCTTTTAAAAAATCTATGTATGCTGAATTAATTAAAAATACAGGGTCCTCGTCGTATTCTTTAAATTGAAAATCTTTGACCCTTATATTTTTTTCATACTTCATATTTGTTATCATTTTCTTTAAAATATCATATCCGGATAAATAATAAATATCTAAGTTATCGTTCATAAATAACTCCTATTTTGTAATCATTTTAATACACTATCGTTAATTTTATGTTAACATGTATAAATTAATTATTCAATACTTTTTCAATTTGTGACGTTTTAACGCCATATTTCTCAAAACCCCTTGTAGGGATTATCTGTACATTGTAGATTTTAAACACCTTTTATTAATCATCTAAAACTATTTAGGTATTTGTTTCTCCTTTTTTATAAAAACCACTCCATAATATTTTGCAATTATGTATTTCTAATATAACATTTCCCTATCAATTCTATTATATCACTATACTATTTCAATTTCAAATGCTCCGATAAATCAATTGCATAATAAAAAAAACTGCAATCAAAGTTGCAGTTAAAATCCCTTCAAATCTCTGTCCACTATATTTCTAAAAATCTTCCGCGCGTTTTCAATGTCCTCCGAATTCGGATGACTCATTCCTATTTCCCGTCTAAGCGTCGACTTCTTCGAGCGCTTCGGATCGTCCGGCGGAAGTGCCGCAATTCTCTTTAAACTTTCATCGCTCACTCGCCCCTGACAAATGTAGCAACCCTCAATTCTGTTCGACTTGTCGAGCACTTCTTCCGCTCTCGCAAAGACTCGAAATGCCTGCATCGAATAAGGATATGCGCCGAGTGTCGAGAAGAGTCCAAGCTTCTTCTCTTTCAATTTCGGCAACAATTCCATTGTCGGTTCGTCGGGATAACCCTTGTCCACAAAAAATCCGATAAATATATATTCGTATCCATCGATTTCGGAAATATCTTTTATCGACTTCGTCTCCATCAGCTTCGCTTCGCCTTTAAATTCTTCATAAATCGCCTCTGCGACTTTTTTCGTGTTTCCCGTTTCCGAATTATATAAAACTAAAACTTTCATTTCCACCTCTAAAATTTTGATTTTATTTTTTTCCAAAGTCTTTTAAAGAAACCGCTTCTCTTTACTTCTTCGGTCGTAACCAAATCTATTTTTTCAATCGGCTTACCATCTTCAACGAGTGTTATGCTTCCTAAAACCTCGCCCTCCGGAATTGTTTCCTTTCCCGGCTCCAAATACTCAATTCTGAGCTTGTATGTGCTGTTCACATTGAGAAGCTTATCACACTGCGTTTTCGGCATAAGTCCTATCTTATCACTTTTAAAATTTATTCCGTCAAGGTCGAGACTATATCTTTCTTTTCCCGTTACAACTCGCTTGTAAACATAGTTGTCAAGTGCGTAATTTAAAAGCCCGAGACTCACAATGCCCCTCTCTTTGTCGTTTGCCGCACCGAATACATAGGAAATAACGCGTCTTTTTCCGTCGAGTCCGCTCATATCTTCTGTTGTCGTTGCAATAAGACATCTCCCCGCCTTTGTCGTCGTTCCCGTTTTAAGCCCGTCAACACTTCCCGTTCCCAAAAGCGGATTTGTTGAAACGGTTTTCAAATTTAATCGCTCGATTGCGTATTCCTTGAGTTTTGTAATCTCGAGAATTTCCGGAAAATCATCCAAAAGTTTGTTCACGAGAATATTGAGATCAACAAGCGTCGACATATTTTGCTCGTCGGTTTGTATGATTGGAAGACCGTGGCAATTTATAAAATGCGTGTCTTTCATTTTGAGTTCTGCAGCTTTTTGGTTCATCTTTTCGACAAATGCAGCCTCACTTCCGGAAATCACTTTAGCCAGTGCAAGTGCGGAGCTATTTGCCGAGCGAATCAGCAAAAGATGCAAAAGCTCATTTACATCGAGAGTTGCTCCCCTTTCAATCGGCACGTCGGAACCGCGAAGATACAAATCGAGTTCTTCCTGTGTGTATGTGTATTTTGTGTCCATGGAAATCTCATTGTTTTTTATTGCCTCATATGTCAAATATGCGGTCATAAGTTTTGTGATTGATGCGATGGCAATTTTTTTATTTTCCATATTTGTCACAATGCTCTCGCCCGCCGCTCTGTCGTAGACCATGTATGGAATTTCGAGCCCCTCAACAACCGGAATGTCTGCACTTTCAGCTAATACAATTTGAAAAGGAGTTGCAACCGAAAAAAATACAAATAAATAAATTAAAATATTTCTTTTTATATTTTTTATGTTAACCATAAATAAAAACCTCCCTCAACAAATGGTATGCCAAAAAACCGAGCGATGCCCCCAAAATGTTTAAAACAAAATCGTCAATTGACGTTATACCCGTCTTTGTAATATATTGCAAAATCTCAATTCCTAAACTAAAAATAGCAGAAATTAATAGCACTACCCAAAACTTTTTAGTCTTGTCGTGTGCGAGAGGCAAAATTAATCCCATAGGAAGAAAAATCAAAACCGGTCCCAAAAGTTTTCTTATGCCGACCGAAGTGGAAATAGATTCCAAACTGAACATGCCCGATGAAAAAGGCACATAAACAAGACCTCTCATGAGGTTGTTCGAAAAAAATCTATTGAATATTGATGTCTTAAAAAGCACATACAAATAATACAATAGTACTATGTAAACAAACAAACGTATCATCAAAGTTTTTTCTCTATTTCTTCTTGTTGCCATATTTTCTCCTTAAAATTAAAGGGACCGATGTGTCACCGGTCCCCTTCACATCCACTATATATCTTCTCTTACAACCGGCATGCTCATGCATCTCGGGCCTCCACGGCCACGGCTGAGTTCTCCGGATTTCATTACATGAAGCTTGACGCCTTCCTTGTCCAATATTTCATTTGTAACATCATTTCTGTCGTAAACGATAACCTCTCCCGGCTTTATTGCAAGAGTGTTCGAACCGTCAGACCATTGTTCACGTCTTGAATCTATAGGATTTCCTCCGGCGCATCTTATAAGTTTTACATCAGTTCCAAGTTCATTTGAAAGGAGCGTTCTAAGATCTTGTTCAATTCTCTTTACCTTCAAATCTTCGCCCGGCTTTGTTATTTCGAAAACTTCGAGCGGCCCTTCAATACCAGGGTGGACTGTGAAAACATCTCTGTCTATCATTGTGAAAACAGTGTCGAGGTGCATAAAAGCTCTCTTCTTCGGAATTACAAAAGCCATAACCTTTTTGAATTCACCGATTTCAAGTGCCCTCTTTGCAAAAGTTTCGAGTCCCTTTGCGGAAGTTCTTTGGCTTATGCCGATAGCAAGACAGTCCTTTGAAAGCACGAGTTCGTCGCCGCCTTCAATAGAAAACTTTTCTTCCCTGTCATAATAGAACGGAACATCTTTAAATGCTTTATTATATTTAAAAATATATTTACCATAAATAGTTTCTCTATTTCTTATGTCGCTCCACATCTTATTTAAAGAAACACCTGATCCCATAAGCGCGAACGGGTCTCTTGTAAAATATAGATTTGGCATAGGTTTTGTGATGAAAAAATCATCCTTTGCGAGAAAATCATAGAGAGTCACAGCTTCATATTTCGGAAGTTCTTCTCTTCTTATGCCGGACATCGTACGCTCTATCAACTCTTTTCCTTCAAGTTCACCAAGTAAATCCTTCAAAAACTTTATTTCTCTTTCATCGACAACATGAGCTTCTCTAATGAATTCATCGATAAACTCTTCCTTGACGGAAGCGTCTTTTATTGCCTCACCAGCTAAATCTTCGAGATAATAAACTTCCGTTCCGTTGTCTCTGAAAATTTGTGCAAAAACATCATGTTCCTCTTGAGCTTGTGCAAGATATGGAATTTCATCAAACAAAAGCTCTTCGAGCATATCCGGTTCAAGATTAAGGAGTTCCTTCCCCGGTCTTTTTAAAATGACCTTTTTAAGTGGTCCGATTTCTGAATAAACTTTAATCATATAAACCCTCCTGAAATATATTCTAACATATATTAAGATAATTTTAAAGAGTTTATCCAAAAACAAAATTTCTTTAATGAAATAAAATGTTGGATAGAATGTTGTTCCTTAGATTTGGAATTGGTTGGTATTTTATGGTTTTGTTTCGAAATTGTATTTAAGCAACATTGTTAGTTTGCATACATATTTTAAATACACAAAAATAGGCGGCGGGATTCGCAGAACCCGCCGTTACAGCAGCGTACAAACTCCTATACAAAAAAATACCTTGGAGACGCATTGTTCCCAAGGTGTTTTTATTATATATTTCACCCAAATTCTTCGCTAAAAGGGATGAATAATGACGCTTTGGAAGAAGCGACCAACCGCATTGTCTTTTGCTTGGAAACATAATTTTTTATCCTCGCCATTCTTGTAGGAACACAATTTATTAATGTCATTGTCTTTGGCATTTTTTCTTTTATCTTTGAAATTATTAGAATTTTGACTATCTTTAATTTCTGTTTTGAAGTAGAATGTCAGGTCATATGGATGAACTGTTCCGTCTTTGTCGATTCTTCCAACCACTACTTTAGCAACTATGCTTTCAAAGACTGTTCTATTAAATTCCTCTATAATTTCTCTATTTTCTAAGACCTTTTTAAATTGCTTTAGTCTTTCTTTAATAGAATTTTCATCTTTTATTGTTAGTTCCAGTGTTTTCTTTTCATCAATTAATTCTTCTTTTTGCTTTGTAAGTTTTTTATACTTTTTAGCATAAACTTCTTCGTCTATACTGTCTTCTAAATGAAGATCAACTAACTTTCTTTCTTGACTAATTATTCTATTTAATTGATTTTCTATCTTTTTCAAATCTTTGACTAAAGTATTATCATTTATTTCTTCTTTAATAGAGATACTTTTTTGTAGGGTCATAATCATAGCCAAGACAACCTTGAAAACCAATAAGCTCCCCTTTTTCCATTTTCATTTTTAATCCTTTTTTTACATGGGCTGAGGTATTTTCTACTTCTTGTTGAGCTACTGAACTTAATATTGTTAATAGTAACTCTCCATCCATTGTCAAAGTATCTAT